>Ga0209345_10000555_pt1 | contig 47372 bp, 40 predicted proteins | sample Cruoilmetagenom7_FD_187294 | JGI IMG/M metagenome (GOLD analysis project Ga0209345, IMG submission 187294) | Oil polluted marine microbial communities from Coal Oil Point, Santa Barbara, California, USA - Sample 7 (SPAdes) (version 2) | ecosystem: Environmental > Aquatic > Marine > Oil seeps ... | reverse complement strand
CTTTAATGGCACTAATGATTTTGCCCATGACCGGCTTGGTGCGCTTGTTGGGGTTCTTCAGGATCACGGTGAAGCGGCTGACGCGCTCAACCAGTGAGGTGACGTTGGACTGGCCAAGCTTTTGTTTGAACAGCATCAAACAGCTTCCCAATGGCCAAACTGACGGCGATGAGCAACATCATCGGGGCGGAACAGGATACTGACATCGCGGTGGAATTTGGGTTCTCTGCGCCTTCTGGTGCGACGTGGTCTGCGGGCGACACGGTGGGTCGGTAGATACCACCACAGGTCTTCGCGCTTACCTTCCTCGGAATAGATGTAACGATAGATGGTTTCCTGGCAGACCCTGAGTGGGGCGCATTCGTGAACCATGCGGTTACTGATCTGCTCTGGTGTCCAACCGTTCTTAATGCGCTCAATCACACGCTTGCGAAGCTCAGGATGTTTGATCAGTTTGCGCTCTCGAGAACGCCGTTCCGCTTGCATCAGGTGGGCGGCGGCACCGTAATAGCCGTCGCATCCAGGCATGTTTTCGTCCGAGAAATGGTTGCGCTTTAGCTCGCGGAATATCGTTGATCTGCAGCGTTTCAGAACGCGCGCCATCTCATCGACAGGGACCTTTGCGTGTCTCCAGCGTTCTATCCTGCGTCGTTCTGTGATACTCAGTTGGTTGTAAACGGCTCCCATACCGATTCCTCTCATTAGATAAACTACTGTTTTCTAACAAGAGTCGCACTTGAGGGTAGCGCGCTCCCGGCTACAATCGCATATCTTATAATCTGAATTATGAATAATAACTCGTTTGCGCCAGATCCAAACGAGGCTCTCACGCCCTGTCAAAGAAGAGCCGTTAACCCAATCTTAACAGATGCAGTGGCCCTCTTTTACCGATGGATTTCTTATGCGCCCAGCAGGACCAGCATGACAGAGCACCCGTCGTCATATGTGGCGTCGGTGGCAGTGGGACGCGTGTCGTGGCGCGGGCAGTTCGGGCCTTTGGCGTGGAGATCGGAAGCTGTCTTAACCCCGCGCTTGATAATCTGTGGTTCACCTTCCTGCTTCGGCGCAGGGAATGGCAGGAGGCTTGGCCCGCCAGTTCTGAAATCACCCAGGCGCTGAGGCTTTTTGCGCGCTGCAGCCGGGGCCGTTTTACCGTATCGGACCGTGCCGCGCTTGAAGGTGAAATCGCCCGCCGTGGTTCAGAGTTCCGCACCGAGATACGGCCCGAGATGGCGGATCGGGCGCTTGCCAGCCTGCGGGCCTTGCCTGACGCCCCGCAACGGGGGCTTTGGGGCTGGAAAGAGCCTAATGCGCATCTTTTCCTGCCGCAGATCGCGCGGGCCTTTCCCCGCGCAAAGGTCATTCTGGTCATGCGGGACGGCTGCGATATGGCCCTGTCATCCAATCAAAACCAGCTGCGCCACTGGGCCGCGCGTTTTGGGTTGCCGCCAAACCCTACGCCTCCCGTGGCACTGGAATTCTGGCTGCGCGCGCATCGGCGCGCGCTTGCCGTATTGGCGCAGGATTTCGGCCCCCGCGCCCTGGTGCTGCGCTATGAGGATCTTTGCCTGACCCCTTTGCCCGTCCTGCAACAGCTTGCGGATTTCACAGGGGGGCAAACCACACAAACGATGCTGGCGGCCTTGGCCGGAGAGATCCGCCAGCCCCGGCCCCGCGCTCCGGTGCAAAAGGCCGATGGGATCGGCCTAGAGCAGATCGCGGCCGCCCGTGCCCTGCACGCCAGCTACGCTTATGACACCACAGCACGGTCGGTCATGCGTCGCCAATTGGTGCCGTCCGAAAACGCCATGACCGCGCCACTGCTTTCGTCGGGCACATAGATCAGACATCCCGCCCCCATAGCCGCCGGATCGGGGAGGCTGGCAACGGGGTAGCTGCTCGGTTGCACACCGCCCGTGAAGGCGGTTCTGCGGGGGGTCGCGTAAAGAAACATATGGTCAATGCCATTGCCATGATCGCGCAGCTTGAAAGAGCCGTCCTGCACCGTTTTGAACTTCCAATGGCCCCCCGAGGTGTCGTCGATCAACTCAAACTCCGCACCACCGGCACCGCCGGTATTGTGGATGCAGATCGCGGGGGCCGTGGCATTGATCGCAACGCCAAGCGCCTTGGAGGTGTCCGCCTCCGGCCCGATGCCAACATGTCCCGTCGCCGGGTCCACCTGCAACGCCTGACGCCAGGCCGCACCGTCATCGCTCACCTTGATGGCAAAGCCGTCATTGCCTGCCGTGCCCATCTCGGCCCGGCCCGACCAGCCCGTTTGGAACAGCAGGCTTGCCGTGTCTGTGGCCGTGGCCTTGTTCACCTTCACCTGATGACCCGCGCCATCATGGGTCAGCAACACGGCATCTGATGCCACCGCCAGCCGATTGGTCGCGTCAGCATTGGCATTGACCCCCAACCGCTCAAAGGGCTGCACGTCCCAGACGCCATTGCGCCAGACCCGCGCTGCGCCCGTAGCGGCAAGAGTTGCCTGCCAGCCGTTTTGCGGCGTGATGAAAACCCAACTGCCGTTACTGAATCCGGCCAATTGCCCTGCTTGCCCGCTCCACTCGCCCGTGGGGGCCGGGCCCAAAGCGAAGATCTCGCCCTCCGCGGGTTCTGCTGGCGGGGTGACCGCGTCAAAGGCCTGTACGGTCAGCTGCACCAGCAGATCAAGTCGGGCCAGAGCTTCGTTATGAGTAACATGTTTTTGCGCCTGCGCCGGGGCCAGCAGGGGCAGGTTCAACCGCGGGGAAATCTGGGACATCGAGCGCTCCATTCTGTGCGCCGATAAGATTTCCGAAACCGGTAAACTCTTCGATACCCATGCGTACGCTGCTTAGGGCAAGCCCCAAAGACCTGCCCTAAGCAGTGCCGCAAAAGGGGGCGCTTAGCCGTCCTTGCGGAAGGCCGCATTCATGATGTGAATGGAATCGTAGCCCGAAAAGTCAAAGGGCTTGGCCATGTTTTTGCTGTCGGATGTTCTCAGGCCGAACTCCCCAGTTACCGGCGGTGTGTAGCCCAGCATCGTATAGTCGCGCTTATAAAGCATATAAAGATGGGTCAGAGCCTCTTCGGAGAGCGGCGCGTGATCTTGTCTTTCGCGCTTGTTGAGCTCTGGCAGCTTCAGCTTATCCTCGGGCATGCCCTGCTCAATCAGGATGTTGCGGAATTGATCCTGCCAGTTCTCGTCCTCAAAGCGCAGAATGTCGTCCACATGGACCTTGTCACCGATCGAGATGAAATAATGCTGCGGGCAGAAATGCACATAAGCCGGGTCGTAGCGGATGTTGGTCGTGTTAAGCTCAAAAACAAACTCTTCGACAGGTTTGCGCGCACGGTATGCATGTTGTGAAAAATGCTGTTCGACCGAAGAGTAGAAACGGTCCAGCGGATCGCGCACCACCGTGACGCTGCGATAATTGCGCACCTGTGCCTGCAGGGGCGGGGCAAGGTCGATCAGCGGCATATGCGCCGTGTCACCATAGCGCTGATGCCGCGGCATCCAGTTCCAGCCCCATTGCTGAAACCGCTCCGGATCGGCGCCCGTGATCATCGTCCGAATGGACGTCCCGGCACATTTCGGAATGTGGATGAAACAGAACTTGTAGTTTTTCGAAATGATCATTTGCGCCTCACTATACGGCCTACGGCTCTGCGCAGCCGTCGCAGCACCGTTTTCAGCGCTACAATGGTTGCCTCACCGGTCAGTTTTTTTTTTGTAGCTCGATCTGCCAGTTTGCTTTGAACGCATCCCAATCCGCGACCAACCGGGGAGCGGGGCTGGGGTAGGCTTCGCGCACTTTGGGCAGCAGATCCGCCAGATAGCGTTTTTGCGGTCCGAAATAGAGATGCACGAAAGGAATATCTTCGCGAATGACGATGGTTTTGTCATTGGTGTCGCAATAGATATTCAGCATTTCTTCGTCGTCCACACCGCCCGTGGCAACTTTGCTCCAAAGATCGCGCTGAAACAGCATCACGTTGATAGAATAGCGCACGCTGGGATCAAACTCGACAGGGCCAAGACCGGCTGTCAGGGATTTGAAGCGTTCTGGCTGCAAAGTCGTCTCTTCGTGAATCCAGCGGGCCAGATGTGGGAATTGCCAGACCGTACCCCAACCGCCGGGGTCGACAGCGCCGGGCTCCGTGATCCGGAACTCTTGATAGCCGGGCACATATTCTCCGGCCAAATGGCTCTGCGGCATGATCTGCGCATAGGTGTCCTGCAACTCCGGCAAGCGGGTCAGCCGATGGAAGCCGTAGGGGTTGTTGTTCACCAGACCGCTGACATAGGCGATCTTGTCCGGGTCTTGCGCGGCATAGGTTTCGATCAGCCCCTCGAGCCAGCCGGGGGTGATGGGAAAGGCGTCATCGTCCAGCTTGAGGATATATTCGGCATCGATATGGTTTGCGATCGCGTCTTGGATGCCGAAAAAGGCCGGCTGGGCCTTCATCGGGTTTAGCCAGTGGACGCGGCCATAGTTCTGGCGCGAGGTGAACCGGCACATATCCTCGCAGATCTCCGCGCCCGGCAGCCCGTGGCAATTGGACAGCAGATAGATCGGCACCGATTGCGGCGTGGTGGCCAGAACCTGACTGATGGTGATGTCGAGCGCCTCGAAATCATTGCAGGTCAGAATGAGGATCGCTGTATTGGAGAGGGAAATCATGAATGGGTCCTGCGGTCTTTATAGGCACGTATCAACCGCCCTCGGATGCAATACATCCGCGCAATAAGCAAGACGGCATGCAGGAAGCGGAACGGCGCTGCACTCTCGCGTTTGCGCAGATAGGCGCTGTCCGTGAAGGGGATCACATCCAGATAGGCCCCCTGCCCGCGGGCGTGCAGCAAGGGGTTGCTTTCCACGATCGGCAAAGGGTCGGGAACCGACCAGGCGGAAGGCTTGATCCAGTCGCGCAGCACGGCGCGGATCCGGGGGCGTTCGCCCCCGCCAAGGCGGGTCCGCGTCTCAATGACCTCTGGGGCGGTGGTCAGGTCAGTCTCACGGTCCGGCGCCCCGGAATGTGCCAAGCGGGTGTCTTTTGCAGACGGGGCCTTCGGGATCGGCTGCGGCTTGGAGGCCATGGCGCGCACATGTTTGAGCGTCTTGCCGATCTCCGACTTTTGCAAATGATCCGGTCCTGCCATGAAATCTGACAGGGCGGCGTTGAACATCTTCTGACGGTCGGCTTGCAGGCTGAGCATCAGGTAGCCCGCGATCCGTAGCAACTGTTTGACCGACAGGCTCAGACCGTCCGCATTGCGCGCCCGCAGGATCAGATCGTTGCGGATGTCGTAGTAGTAATAGGCCGGCGCGCCTTCTTCGCCATGGGCCACCATGAGGTTCGGTGGCGCGATTGTCGGAACACCCGCCGCGCGGCTTTCATAACCGAACATGATGTCATCGCGCTTGATGAACTGCTTTTCGGGCATCGTGGGTGCCGGCCCATCAAGGTCCACCATCAGGCTCCACCAGCCGCTGAAATCGGCCTCGTGATAGCCATAGAGCCGATGCCGGTCCCAGCTTTGCAGGTCGGTAAAGGGGTTGATCAGATCGATCCCAAAAGTGTGGCTGCGCGAGACATTCGCGCCCTGCTCCTTAACGATCCGGTCGGGCACATTGAGGATTTCGGCCATCGTGCCCACATGCACACCGGTCGCGAAACAGGAGATGGCAAAAAGCCGGTCGATGAAATCGGGCAGGATCGCAATGTCATCGTCCATGATGACAAAATGGCGGTAGCCTTTTTCCTTGAAGTGGGCATGCCCTGCCAGAAAGCCCCCCGTGCCGCCCACATTTGGCAGCGGTTTGACCTGGGCCATTGATGGGTCTTCGGGCAGGGGATCACCGTTGTTGACCACCAAAATATCCAGCAGCCCCGCTTCATAAGCAGCACTTTGGGCCAGTTGCTCAAGGTTGGGCAAAAGATAGGCCGCCTTGTTATAGGTCGTGATGGACACGCCAAGCGTCTGCAGGGTCTCGGGTTTGGGGGCGGTCCATGCCAGCAGATCAACCGAAAGATCGCCTTCCCAGCTCAGCTCAAAATAAAGCCGATAGGGTTTTTTGCCCAAATTGACGGGGATCGCGATATCTGCCGCACCGGTCCCGGCCTCCTCGTGAATAAGCAGCGGCGCCATATTATCCGTCCGGCTCAAGACGCGCAGCCGCCAGCGGGATGCCGAAAAACGTGCCAGACCGGTGACCGTCTTCAGGCCGCAGATGCGGAAATAATGCTCGACCGGAAAGGCATTCAGCGCGGTATCATAACTGCGGGTGTGCGCATGATCGGTCGTGACAAAATGGGGCGCCTTGCGGTCTGTATAGGCCGTGTTGGTCTTTTCAGGGTTGCCGAACCTGTCATCCTCTACGCAGCGCATCAGGATCAGATGATCCGTGCTGCCGATCTTGGTTGTCAGCGGAATCGTGGCTTGTGTGAAACGGGTCATGTGATTGGCTTTGAATTAAAGAAGGGAAAAGAACCAGAAACCGTGGCCCCGAGGTGGGTCAGGCTCCGGTTCATGCCGGCGCAGCCTCAGCCGTGCCGATCTTGGCCAGATGGGCGCGCGCCACATCCAGCGCTTCGCGGATCGTCACATCCATGTCCAGATACCGATAGGTCCCCAAACGCCCCACAAAGGTGACATTCTCCACCCCGGCGACCAGCGCCTCATATTCGTCCAGCAGCGCTTTTTCCTTCACCTGCCGGATTGGGTAATAGGGGATGTCATCCTCCCCGCAAGCGCGCGAGAACTCGCGGTAGCACACTGAGCCTTCGTGCTCTTCCCAAGGTGCAAAATGTTTGTGTTCGGTGATGCGGGTATAGGGCACATCTTCCTCACCGTAGTTCATCACCGCGCAGCCCTGATAATCGCCCTCATAGGTGAACCGTTCAAAATCCAATGTGCGGTATCCCAGACGTCCGAGCTCATAGTCAAAGAACCCATCCAGCGGGCCGGAATAATAGACATGGTCATAATCGCCGACCTGATCGCGGCTGAAGGTGGTGTTGAGATGCACGGTGATGGCGGGGTGATCAAGGATGCGCTCGACCATCGCGGTATAGCCGTTCTCGGGCATGCCCTGAAAACGGTGGAAGAAATAATTGTCGTCGTAGTTGAACCGCACCGGCAGGCGTTTGAGGATCGAGGCGGGCAGATCCTTGGGGCTCATGCCCCATTGTTTGATCGTATAGCCCTTAAAGAAAGCCTCATAGAGGTCCGGCCCGACAAAGCGCAGCGCCTGTTCCTCAAAGGTCTGGGGATCGGTGATGGAAGTGTCGGCCTGTTCTTCGATAAAGGCGCGCGCCTCGTCCGGGCGCAGGGTCTTGTCGTAGAACTGGTTGATCGTATGCAGGTTGACCGGAAGCGAAAACACCTGCCCCTTGGAGGTGGTCTTGACCCGGTTTTTATAGGGCAAGAAGGTCTCGAACTTGTTGACGTAATTCCAGACTTCTTCATCGTCGGTGTGAAAAATATGGGGGCCGTAAACATGCACCATGACGCCGGTGTCAGCGTCGCGCACCGTGTGGCAGTTCCCGGCAACATGATCGCGGGCTTCCACAATCGTAATCTGGTGCCCCGCTTCGGCCAGCGTGCGCCCAATGACCGCACCGGACAGACCTGCGCCAACGAGAAGAATATGCATGAAGAAGAACCCTGATTGCTACCGTTTGGTGCCAGTTACGCCAGAGACGACCGCAGCGATGATCGGCTGAACACTGCTACAATAAGGCGCGTACTGGATGACATATGCAAAAACGGGGTACAAGGCAAAGTAAGGCCGCAAAATTGTCGTGTTTCTGGGTATGCTGTGTACTGTATGTTAAGTTTTCGTGTCGCTGTTATCGGAGTATTTCTTGCCATGATCGGCCCTGAGGGCGCCTCTGCGCGCAGTTTGGACAGGACAGTGGTCCGCGTGCATTGCACCGCAGAGAGTCTCCCCGAAGCGCAACGCGAGGGATTGTGCCGCTCTCTTGTGCAGTCGCTCGTGCAGATCATACCGCAAGCCGCGCCTCGCATGGTTCCTGCAGATCAATGGCAGCCCGGCAGAGCAAACGATATCTCCGTCCGTCTGGAACTCTGCGGCACCTTTGGAAAACTGCTGTGGCAACAAGGGCCAACAGGTCAATTGCAGTCCGGACCAGAAGTCCCGTTTGATCCAGCAACCGCCTCTGAGGCCTCTGGCCTGGAAATTTTCGCCGATAAACTGGTGGCAGCAACCCGCCCCGTTTTGGCGCCCACACTCAAGTAAAATCTGTAGGAATAACGCTCTATGTGCACCGTTTGTATAATGACGCAAACCTTCGACCCTGCCCGCCACAGCGCGGGCGAACCGATCTTCGCGGATATCAATGAAACCATTGATGCGGCAGAAGGTCTCTCCACGACCTATGAGATGTCGGTGGGCGATACGTTCTATGGCACGCTGTCCAGTTCAACCGATGCAGACTGGGTCCGCATCGACCTGACCGCCGGGACCACCTATGCGATCGCTCATACCGGCATCTCCCTGAGCGATCCCTACCTGCGTCTGTACGATTCCTCGGGCACTCTGATCACCTATGATGATGATGGCGGTTCGGGATATAATTCCCTTTTGGAATTCACCGCCACGACCAGCGGAACCTATTACGTTTCGGCCGATGCCTTTTCGACCGAGACCGGCACCTATGCGCTGTCGGTAAGCGAAACCACGCCGACCCCGCCTCCGGGCGTGGCCGGCTCGCTGGAGGATATGGCGACCTTCCTGCGCGAAGGCACCGACGGCTACGCCGTAACCTATAATACCAGCAGCTCTAACGTGATCACCGTCAACCTTGACGGGCTGACGACAGAGGGGCAGCAGCTGGCCCGTTGGGCGATGGAAGCGTGGGAAATGGTGGTCGACCTTGATTTCGTCGAGGTCGCCTCTGGCGAAACGATCACGGTGGATGATGAGGAAGCCGGTGCCTTTGCCTACTTCCCCAACTCCGGGTCCACCCCTAGCGGCGTGGAATTGAATATCTCGCAAAATTGGTTGACCAACAGCGGCACCACGCTGGACAGCTATTCCTTCCAGACTTTTGTGCATGAATTCGGCCATGCCATCGGCCTGCGCCACCAAGGCGACTACAACGCCTCAGGCGGTGCAATCACCTACGACACCAGTGCCTATTTCACCAATGACAGCTGGCAGACGTCCGTCATGTCCTACTTCAGCCAGACGGACAACACGACGACCAATGCTTCCTTTGCCTATCTCAGCGGTGCGATGATGGCAGATATTATGGCCATTCAAGAATTGTACGGTGCGCCGGGGTCCAGCGCGGTGACGGCAGGCAACACCACCTATGGGGAAGGGTCCAATCTGGACAACTACATGGACCAGATCTTTGACTGGTTCTCGACCGGGACAACCACCAGCAATGTGACAGGCAATACGATGGCCTTCACAATCTACGACCAGGGCGGGGTTGATACCTTGAACTTCGGGTTCCTGACAGAAGCCGCGCGTCTGGATATGCGCGCCGCGCAATTCTCCGATATTGGCAGCCTGACCGACATCATGGGCATCGCCCATAACACCACCATCGAACATGCGATCACCGGCTCCAGCAGTGACACCGTGACAGGAAACAGCGCGGCCAACCGGCTGACCACCAACGGGGGGAATGATCTTATCTCTGCCGGGGCAGGTTATGACACGGTCTATGCGGGCGAAGGCAACGATACTGTCGATGGCGGTAACGGGCGCGATAGGATCTTTCTCAACCAGGGCAACGACGTTTTCAACGACAACACCCAAGGGGGCGCGCATGGTCAGGACACCGTTTTTGCGGGTCTCGGCAACGACACGATTGAGGGCGGCAACGGCAATGACGTCTTCTATGGTCAGGACGGCGACGATCTGATCTACGGCCGTCTGGGGGGTGATTTGATCTACGGCGGCAACCAGTTTGACACAGTCCATGCCGGCGAAGGCGCCGATACCGTCTATGGCGGCAACGGGGGCGATCAGGTATTTCTTAATCAGGGCCATGACGTTTTCCATGACAACGGCCAGGGCGGCGCGAACGGTCAGGACACGGTCTTTGCAGGTCTTGGCAATGACACGATCCAAGGCGGCAACGGCAATGATGTTTTCCACGGTCAGGCGGGCAATGACCTGATCTATGGCCGCTTGGGCAATGACAACATCTATGGCGGCAGCCAGCGTGACACGCTCTATGGCGGCGCGGGTGACGACAATATCTATGGTGGCAATGGCCAAGACCGGATCTTTATGGGCAATGGCGACGACCATTATGTCGACACTGCCCAAGGCGGCACCCTGGGGCGCGATACGATCACCGGGGGCGCTGGCGCGGATACTTTTGTCTTTGGCGAAATCATGTCTCAGGACGTGATCACCGACTTTGCGATCGGCGTGGACACGCTAGAGCTGGCCTCCGGCCTTGCTGGCGGGCAGAGCGCTATCCAGCTTGCCGCGGCCGCCTCGATCACCGGGGCCGGGGTGCTGCTCAGCTTTGACGCGGGTCAGTCTATCTTGCTGCAAGGTCTAAACAGCACGGTAGGTCTGGCCGGCGATATAGATTTTTTCTAAACCGACGGCCCCCCTTCAAAGGGGTTGGAAATGACATAGAAAAGGCGCCCTTCGGGGCGCCTTTTCAGTTCTCTAAGGCCCGAATATGGGGCTTAGATAAAGACGATATCATCGGTGCCAAAGCCCGACAGATCGTCGGTCGACTGCAGGACCGCCACGGCATCGCCGCCCACCATAACAGTGACCTCATTGTCCCCGCTGTTATAGTTGACCGTGGCCGTGCCGGTGCCGCCCAGATGGAACTGGTCCGTCCCCAACAAGAAATCGGTCACAGTATCCGTGCCGGCATTGTTGGCGTTAAAGATAAAGGTATCCACACCAGCGCCCCCGGTCACCGTATCGCTGCCAGCGCCGCCATCCAGCGTGTCACTGCCTGCACCGCCGCCAAGGATGTCATTGCCAAGACGTGCGCGGATCAGGTCATTGCCCGCCTGACCAAAGAACCGATCATTGCCGTTGCCGCCTTGGATCGTATCATTGCCAAGACCTGCATAGACCGTGTCCTGACCATTCACGCCGCCCTGGCCGTTGTCACGAAAGACATCGTCGCCTTGGTTGAGCAGTACCAGATCGCGCCCGCTTCCGCCAAAGACCGTGTCGTTGCCCGCCCCGGCATGGACCGTATCATGCTGGCCGCCGCCTAGGATCTGGTCATTGCCCAAACGTCCATAGATCAGGTCATTGCCCGCTTCACCGTGGAAGACGTCATTGCCATTGCCGCCTTGGATCGTGTCATCCCCAAGCCCGGCAAAGACCGTGTCCTGACCGTTCACACCGCCTTGGCCATTGTCGCGAAAGACATCATCGCCTTGGTTGAGATATATCAGATCTCGGCCATCCCCCCCCTGAACGGTGTCGTTGCCTTCACCGGCGTGGACCGTATCATACTGCCCGCCGCCCGTGATCAGATCGTCGCCCAAGCGCCCGAAGATCAGGTCGTTGCCCGCCTGACCGTGGAAGACATCATTGCCGTTGCCGCCTTGAATCGTGTCATTGCCCAGCCCGGCAAAGACCGTGTCCTGACCGTTCACGCCGCCCTGGCTGTTGTCGTGGAAAATGTCATGGCCTTGGTTGAGGAAAACCTGATCACGCCCGTCATCGCCATAGACAACGTCGCGGCCACCGCCCCCGTGAATCGTGTCGTAATTGTCTCCCCCATAGATCGTATCATTGCCATTGCCGCCCACGAGGCTGTCGTTGCCCCCGAGCCCTTCCAAACGCTCGTTTGCCGCACTGCCGGTGATCTCATCATTGCCCATGCGCGAACCGCGGATGTGTTCGATGGAGATCAGGCTGTCCTGAAAGATGCTGTTGTCCCAGATTACGGTGGCCGACTGGGTGGCAAGGTTCACAGTAACGCTTTCAATGCCCGAACGGTCGTAGCGCACCCGGTCAAAGCCGCCGCCGCCGTTGACGGTATCCTGCCCATATTGGGTGATGAAGCTTTCGTTGCGATCAGAGCCTAACATGGTGTCATTAAGGTTCGTCCCGCGGATCTCAATCATGCCGGTGCCGCCCAGAATGTTGATCGTGTCCCGCCCCCCGTGGCCATCATTGTTGACGATGCCGGTGGCAAGGTTGATGTCCATACCCGTGGTGGGATAGCCATTGGCGCCCCAGGTGAAGCTCAGCCGGATGGTCGCTCCCAGCGTCAGGTTAAAGATATCGTCCCCTTCATTGCCAATCAGGTCTAACCACTGGAAATCAGAGGTGGTGACATTGAAAACATCGTTGTTTTCACTGCCGACAAGGCCAAGACCGTCGGCCTCCATAATCTGGCGAACATCCGTCAGCGTGTCGGTAAAGCCCGCCCCCACAATCGTGCCGGTATTGTTGGCCCCGTTGACATTGAAGGTTACGGCACCGCTGATCGCATTTTCATAGTCCAGCCAGACATAGGTGCTGCTGCTGACGCCCGAGAAATCAATCGTATCGTTGCCAAGGGTCGCGATGACTTCGTTGTTGTAATAGCCGCCGTTGTCGGCCCCGACCACGATTGTATCATTGCCGCGTCCGCCAAATACGAAATCCTCAAAAGCTGAACCCCGAACCGTCACAGGTTGGGTCAGCAGGTCGGCAAACCGCCCATCCAAAAGCTCGTACATATCGAGCCCGGCGCCAGCACCTGTGGCATCAACGGTGATCGGCCCACCACTGTTGAACAAATCGGCCAGCGGGTTCAGGTTATCGAAACTGGCCGCCTCCAATGCATTGTCAAAGGCCACCAACCCCCAGCTAATACCTGTGAGAGAGCCTTGAGTAATGCCGTTGCCGTCAGCGAATTGGATACCGGTGATCGTGCCGCCGGTGGGGGATGATCCTGAAAACTGAAAGCCGCTCCCGGTGACTGTTGTGATATAGCCAGTGGAGAGATTGGTCACGACCACTTGCGTGCTGGACGCTGAGACCACTTCAATATCTACATCACCGTAGCCGTCGAAAAATGCACTTGCCAGAAAACTGGTATTTGTGCCGCTGAACGTACAAGTTGTCATATCTTCCCCTTTGTAGACCAAATGGCATCCGGGTTGCTCAGACCCGTTGCCGGTAAAAATTCCAGATCGTGTTTTTAATTATGGTAAGAGTAGGGGATTGATCACTTTTTAGGCAAGAACTTCGTGCCGCCACATGAAAAAGGCGCCCCGAAGGACGCCTTTCTCAGACTGATATAGCGCGCTTAGAGAAAGGCAATATCGTCGATGCCAAAGCCCGACAGATCGTCGGTCGATCGCAGGATCGCCACGGCATCATTGCCCACCATGACAGTGACCTCATTGGCCCCACTGTTGTAGCTGACCGTGGCCGTGTTGGTGCCGCTGAGATGGAACAGATCCGTTCCCAGCAAGAAATCGGTCACAGTATCCGTGCCGGCAGCATTGGCGTTAAAGACAAAGGTATCCACCCCCGCGCCCCCGGTCAGCCGGTCACTGCCTCCGCCGCCATCCAGCCTGTCCCTTCCCCCGCCGCCGCCAAGGGTGTCATTGCCAAAACCTGCGCGGATCTGGTCATTGCCCCCCTGACCGAAGAACTGATCGTTTCCGTTGCCGCCATGGATCGTATCATTGCCGGTCCCGGCATAGACCCTGTCGCGGCCAAGTTCTCCGCCTTGGGTGTTGTCATGAAAGACATCATCGCCCTGATTGAGAAACACCAGATCGGCCCCCGCCCCGCCGAAAACCGTGTCATGGCCCGCGCCCGCATGAACGGTGTCAGCTTGGCCGCCGCCATAGATCACGTCGCTGCCAAAGCGCCCATAGATCAAATCCTCCCCGCTCTGCCCGTGAAAGACGTCATCGCCGTTGCCGCCTTGGATCGTGTCATGGCCGGTCCCGGCAAAGACCGTGTCACGCCCATGCTCGCCGCCCTGGGTGCTGTCGTGAAAGACATCATCGCCCTGATTGAGAAACACCCGGTCGCGCCCGCCTCCGCCAAAGACCGTGTCATTGCCTTCGCCGCCGTGCAGGGTGTCATATTGACCCCCGCCATAGATCACGTCATGCCCTGCCCCGCCATAGGCCAGATCATTGCCGTTGAACCCGTCCAGCGTATCATTCCCCGCGCCCCCTTCGAGGCTGTCGCGATGGCCTCCCCCATGCAGGCTGTCGTCCCCGCTGCCGCCGATCAGCCGATCGTTGCCCGCGCCGCCGCGGATCGTATCCGCGCCGTCTTCACCGTGGAACAGATCCCGCCCCAGATTCCCGGTAATGCGGTCATTGCCCGTGCCGCCGAAAACCGTGTCATTGCCCATATCTCCGCCTTGGGCCGCATCGATGAAGACATCATTGCCCTGCCCCAGCCATGCCAGATCACGGCCAAAGCCACCATTGACCCTGTCATCGCCCCCGCCGCCGTAAAGCGTATCGGAATGGAGCCCGCCGAAAAGCTGGTCATTGCCGTCTTCTCCATAAAGGACGTCCATTTCCGCGCCCCCATAGAGACTGTCATTATCGGCCCCGCCATATAGCGTGTCCCGGCCCTCATTGCCGTTCAGCCGGTCGCGCCCTTCATCGCCCTGCAGCCAGTCTGCCCCGCCCCCGCCTGCAAGACTGTCCGCCCCGTCGCCGCCTTCCAAGCGATCGTCGCCAAGACCGCCCAACAAGTCATCGGCCCCGCCAAGGCCCATCAGGATGCCGCCTTCTTGGGGGGCTTGCAGGCTGTCGGTTCCGCTGCCCCCGCGGGTGATATCGGCGATGATCAAGGGGGGGCGGTCCATGGTGCCATCAAGCGCCGAGATCACCTGTCCGTAGCTCAAAGACTGGCCGTCGGCGCTGCGCAGTTCGAGACTGTCTTCCTCGCCCCATGTCAGCAGCGCGCCCCATGACCGTTGCTGAATCCCAAGCTGTTCGCCGCCGTACATCATCGAGATTTGCGACAGGTCGATCCGGTCTTCTCCGAAGGTGAAATCGGTGATCACATCCAGCGTGTCATCGGCCACCAACATAAAAGTATCGCGCCCCGCCCCGCCGGTCAGCTGGTCCGTCCCCGCCCCGTCCATCAAAATGTCATCGCCGCCGCCACCATTGAGCTGATTGGCCCCGGCGCCGCCTTCGAGGATGTCATCCCCCCCCTGCCCCGTGACTGCGCCGCTTTCTTGCAAGCGCGTGAGCCCCTGATCCGAAAGATCATAGCTCAACTGGGTCAGCCCGTAACTGGTTTCGCTCGCGGCCAGGATCGCCAGACTGTCGCCCACCGCCGCCATCTCCAAGGCCGAAATAGAGTCTAAACCGCTGTCTAAGGTCTCTTCTATCGTGTCCATGTGCAAAAGCCGTCCGCCGGGAGACAGGGCAAAAAGGCTCAACCCGCCGTCAGCGCCCCCGGCCAGCACATAGGCCCGGCCCTCCACCTCGGCCGTGGCCAGACCAGTGGCGCGGCCAAAGCGGGTATCAAGATTGTCGAGCACATGATCGGTCGGTGCGAGGCTGCCGCCTGCCCCGACCGCCACCACGCTAAGCGCCGCCCCCGTACCGGTGGCCGACGCCGACAAGACAACCGCATGGGCCTCTCCCCCCAATATTACCGTTTCCAGCGCAATTGGCTCGCCCTGTAGCCCCAGACCGTTCTGCACCCCCATTGACCCGGCCAGCCGCGGGGTGCCGCTGCCGGGGTCAAGGGTAAAGGCACTTAACTCGCCATCCTCCCGCGATAGGGTCAGCAAAAGATCCGGCCCGCCTGCGGGGCCCGACAGCCCGGCCATATCCACCACACCGCCCAACTGCGTGACCGCCTCGCCCGAGAGGGCTGATCCATTGGCAAACCCTGCATTTCCCGCACCCGCGTGCCAGGCCAATCCACCATGCGCCGAAGCCGCATAAAGAAACCCGCCAAGGCTGACGGCCACCGCACTGTCGACCCCCCCCGAAACGGTTACATCTGTGGCGCTGAACTGCCCGGTCTCGGCGTCGACCAGCCTGCCCTGCAGGGTCTCGCCGCTGCCCCTTCCGGTGAGCGCCATCAGCCCTGCGGGGGTGTCAATCAACGACAGACCAAAGCCGCTAAGACCTCCGACAGCCGCCCCATGCGACGCCTCGTGCAACAGGCTGGCCGCGCCCCCGGCACTGACCGAGACGGACATCAGGCCACCATTGTAGCCCCCCGCCGTCACAAAAATCACCCCGCTGTCCCCTTCGAGGGTCGTCATTTCCCGTATATCGAGGCGAAAGGGGTTTTCCTCTGCCAGAATCCGGCCAGTCCAAATCAGTTCCGTCACGCGCCCACCTCTTGGTTCCCGCATGAGGGAATGGGCGGCGCAAAGGGCGATCAGGGGGGCGCAAAAATGGCAGCTTTGCGGAGCTTCTTGCCGATTTGGCGCGTCTTCGATTTAACTCGAAAGGCTCTTGTTTAGGAGGCTTTCATCAATTGCTGGTGATAGGCGATGCCTTCTTCGAGATCCTCGAAGTAATTGATCTGGCCATTCTCGAGCACGATGGCGGCATCACAAAAGGCCCGGACATCCGGCATGGCATGGCTCACCAAAATCGCCCCGCTGCGCTGCATCCGATCGGCAAAGACCGCTTGGCTTTTGCGCTTAAAGGAGGCATCCCCCACCGAGGTGACTTCATCCACCAGATAGGTGTCAAAATGGATCCCCATAGAAGCGCCAAAGGCCAGACGTGATTTCATACCTGCCGAATAGGTGCGCACTGGCATGTTGAAGTGGCCGCCGATCTCGGCGAACTCCTCAACAAAATCCGCCAGTGCATCGGTATCCGCCCCGTAGATCCGTGCCAGAAAACGCACGTTCTGGGCGCCTGTCATCTCTTTGTGAAAAGAGCCCCCAAAGGCCACGGGCCAAGATACGGTGCCACTGTGCACAATGCGCCCACTGTCGGGCGCAAGCGATCCGGCGATCATCTCCATCAGGGTGGATTTGCCCGCCCCGTTGCGGCCCAAGAGCGCCAGTGATTTGCCAGCGGGCAGGGTGATGTTCAGGTTGTCGACCACCACTTTCTGGGTGCCCCGCACCCAGAAACTTTTGCTGAGGTTCTCAAACCGGATCATGGGCGGCCCTACTTACTGTCGGTCGCGGATCGAATAATAGACCAACGCCCCCACACCCCACAGCAGGGTCAGGAAAAGACAGACCAGCCCGCCCAGTACGAAGCGCTGTGGGAATTCAGCCGTCTCGGGCCTTGTCGGCGCGATATAGGTGGCCAGATAGCGGCTTTGACGGGTGGCGTTTGAGCGGGCCACCTCAACCGCCGACAGCGCCAGACGGTAGGATTCTTCGGCAAACTCACGGTCCACCAGCAGGCTTTCGTATTCGGCCAGCAGGGCGGGGTAATCTTCGGCCACCGCGCTGGTCGTATCTGCACCGGTGAAATTCTTCCGCTCGCTCAGAATACGTTCCTGAATCACTTCGATCCGGCGCTTTGCCTGGGCCAGCCGTGGGTCGCTGGCGCTGTTTGTGTCCCGCAGCAGATCGAATTCAATCAGCGCCTCGGCCAGCTGTTGTTGCAGGTTGGTCATGACCCCCATCCGGCCCTGCAAATCGGCCAGCGGATCGACGATCTGGGTCCGGGTCCGGAACCGTGTCAGCGCTTCGCGCGCTTCTTTCAACCGGCTCAGGGCGGTCTCCAGATCAGCATTGGCATAGCGCATCGCATCCGCCCGGGCGGTATCGTTGAGCGCGTTGATCATCACCTGACTTTGGTTCAGAATTTCCTGTGCGATGGCCTGTGCCATAGCGGGATCAAAGGCAAGGATTTGCACTTCGATCAACCCGGTGCCCTGATCAAAAGAGACCCGCACCATACGCTGCCAATAGTCGCTCAGGTCTTCGATACTGGCATCAGGCCAAAGCGAAAACACTGGATCGGACTCCAACAGCCCTTCTCCTTCGACGTCGGGCCAATATTGCGCGTAATGGCTGCGGATATCGAGTTTGGCGTCGATTTCCGAGACCAGACGCTGGCTTTGGACGAATTCGAACAGCACATCCCCATCCGAGGACACGGACCCTCCCACGAATTGCGCCAGCCCGCTCAGACTGGACGCCGCCGAATTGCCCTCATCCTGACGGACAACAAAACCCGTGGTGGAGCGGTATTGGTCCTGCGCGAGAGTCGCGAGGTAGAAAGCGGCCAGAACCGTGGGGATCAGCACGATCAAAAAGAAACTGGTCAGCAGCCCCCAATGACGCCGCCGCATCTTTGCGGCAGGCACAACCGGCTGGATGGTGACAGGAGGGCCGTTGGTTTTGGGCCCTTTGCCCGCAGGGGCGCCGGGCCGTCCCGCGGGGGGCTGTTTCCGCGGCCCCGGCTTGTTCGGCGCAGGATTTGCCACCGCCTTTTGCGGTGCCCCTGCTTTTTCTTCGCTGCTCATGAGACCGAACCCCTGATCCGACACTTCTTATTGCGGCCGAACCTAGTTAAAGATGCGGGGGAATGCACGTCATTTGCGAAACCAAAGGCCATCCGCGTGAGCACGACCGATCTCTCTTCTTCTCCGCCCGCGCAGGGCGCCGCATCGGCGCCGCCCCCCGTGGCGCTGGCGCGCAAACGCCACTCTTGGGCCTCGGGACGCGTTATCCTGGCCCTGATGCTGCGCGAAATGTCGACCCGCTACGGCCGCTCCCCCGGCGGCTACCTCTGGGCCTTTCTGGAGCCCATTGGGGTTATCCTTATCATGACACTTGGCTTCTCGCTGCTGGTCCGGACACCGCCTTTAGGCTCGAGCTTCATCCTGTTCTTTGCGACGGGCCTGCTGCCCTTCACACTCTATCAAAATGTTGTTCAGGCCGTCGGTCAGGCCATCGGCTATTCCAAGAGCCTGCTTAGATATCCGATCGTGACATGGATGGACGCCATGATTGCCCGTTTCACGCTGAATGCGCTGACCGGGCTGCTGGTCACCTATATCCTGATTGCGGGCCTACTTAAGGTAACAGAGACACGGGTGATCATCGACATTGCACCGATCCTCCTTGCCCTTGCGCTGGCTGCCTTTCTTGGGCTGGGCATCGGCGCGCTGAACTGTGCCTTGAACGGTTTGCTCGCCCCCTGGCCCTTGGTCTGGTCCATTCTCACACGACCGCTGTTTTTGGCCTCCGGTATCTTGATCATGTACGAAGACCTGCCTGAAGCGGCCCAGAACATTATCTGGTACATTCCCCATATGCATATCTCAGGGATCATGCGCAGCGGTTTCTACCCGACGTACACGCCGGACTATGTCAGCGTCACCTATGTCACGGGGTTCTGTCTGGTGACGCTGTGCTTCGGGCTCATATTACTCGGGCGTTTTCACCGGGACATCCTCAACAACGGTCGCTAGTGCCACCACCTCGGTATGCGGGCGTGTCAGATCGCGGCGCAGGCCGTCGCGGATCGCCAAACGGATCAGGCGCTCAAAAGCCGCGCGTTCTTCTCCGTAGTGGCGCGCCTTGCGCCACCATTTCGGCAGGATCAGCGCCAGCGCGGGCCAGAACAGAACGCCCGCCGCCCGGCGATAGACCAGCAGCAGATTGCGGTGGTTGTAATAGGCTTTCCAAAGCGGCCGGAACCGCTGCACCGGCCCTTCGAGAGACTTGAAGTCATGCTCAAAGCGCAGGTTAGGGACAAAGCCGATCCGGTTGCCCTGCTCGCGCATACGCAGGCTGTAGAGCACATCATCGCCATAGATAAAAATCGCGCCGTCCGGATAGCCCGTGCGCTCAATGGCCCCGCGTGACAGGAAAAGCCCGACGAAAGACCCCACATCGATCTCGCGGATCTTTTGGCCCTGATAATCTTTGGCGGTCAGATGAAACCCATCCCGCGCCCGGCCCGTAAACCCCCCAAGCAGCGTGCTCAGAAAGCGTTTGGGATGCCAGAACGGGTTCAGCGAAGGACGGTTGATGTCGCAGATCACCCCGTCCGGATGATAGACCGCCGCCGCCAGCGCATCCCAACCGCTGCGATCCATCTCGTGAAACTGCGCCAGCGCGCCCGGTTCGGGGCGGCCGTCGTCATCCATCAGCAACACCCAATCGGGCAGGGTCTTTTGCCCCATGGCAAAGCGCATGCCCGCCTCGAACCCTCCGGCACCGCCCTTGTTAATGTCCAGCCGGTGATGCACCAGACGCGGATCTTCTTGCGTTGCCAACCACGCCGCTGTCCCGTCATCAGAGGCGTTATCAACCACCACCAACTGGGCCAAATGGGCCTCGGCGCTGTCGAGTAGGCGCCCAACCGTTTGCTTGAGCTGATCAAGCCGGTTGTAGGTGACAACAATGGCAACGAGACGCGGCAGCGGGGTCTGGGACACGGGGCGGGCACTCTCTCAAGATACGTCTCGGCCTGAAACCAGGCCATAAAGGGGGGCGGGGGCTTTAGAAGCCGTCAGAGGCATGCCAGCGGTGCGCATCGCGCAGCATCTGCGGCATGGTGGAGCGTGAGGGGGTCCAGCCCAGTTGCGTTCTGGCCTTGTCCGACCCGCAAACCAGTTTCACCGCATCCCCCGCCCGGCGCGGGCCTTCTTCCATCGGCACCGGGCCATTGGTGACAGCCGCCGCTGCGGCCACCACTTCGCGCACGGAAAATCCGTCGCCTGTGCCAAGACAGAACACTTCCGAGGGTTTCCCCGCTTCCAGCCATTTCAGCCCCGCCACATGGGCGTCCACCAGATCGCTGACATGGACATAGTCGCGGATGCAGGTGCCGTCGGGCGTGTCGTAATCGGTGCCAAAGATGGTCAGCGCGCCGCGCGTTCCGGCCACCGCCTGCAAGATCAGCGGCACCAGATGGGTTTCGGGGTCATGGGCCTCGCCCACCTCGGCCTCCGGATCGGCACCCGCCACATTGAAATAGCGAAAGATCACATGGTTCAGACCTTGGGGCGCGAAATCCCGCAGCATCTGCTCGATGGCCAGCTTTGAGCCTCCATAGGCATTGATCGGACGCTGATCGGTGTCCTCGTTCAACAGCACACCATCCTGATCGCCATAGGTCGCGCAGGTGGAGGAAAAGATGAACCGATCAATCCCCGCGGCCAAGGTGGCCTCAATCAGGTTCAGACCGCCCAGCACGTTTTCGCGCCAGTAGCGGGCCGGGTCTTGCATGGATTCGCCCACCTGACTGAGGGCCGCAAAATGCATCACCGCAATCGGCGCATGTTCCGCCAAGGCCGCATCAATCGCCGCCCGGTCCAGCAGATCCCCTTCGACAAGCGGCCCAAATTTCACCGCGGCCCGGTGCCCGGTGCTCAGGTTGTCGAAAACAACCGGCGTATATCCCGCCTGTGCCAGCGCCTTGCAGGCATGGGCGCCAATATATCCGGCCCCGCCGGTCACCAGAACTTTTGCCATCTGTCATCCTCTCGTTTGGAGCCATGTGGCATGCTTCGGCAGGTCAGGCAACCGGGCCGGGGGTCGGGCCTAGCTCTCGCTGCGCGCTTTGACGAAGCCCAGAAACGCAGCATCTACGCTGCGCAGCCGTTGCTGGCCCTTGCGCTGCCAATAGCTCTGCCACTCCGCCACCAGCGCATAGACGTCGATCCCCGGCAACAGGGCGCGGGCGGCCTGCAAGGCCTCGGGCGAAGGCGTGGGGGTGACGCCCGGCTCCAGCACCGCATCGCGTGCGGTGACGCGGATGATGTCGCCGGGCTCTTCGACCAGTTGGTAATCGGGCAGATGATCCGCCGCGATGATGTCGCGGATCATTTTGCGAAACACCCGGCGCGGGGAATTGGAGCCTGATTTCTTGAGCAGCGTCTCCACCGAGACCTGCCAGCTGCGCTGACGGCCACAGTGTTTGCGCGCCAGTTCATAAAGCCGCCGCTCCAGCGGTTTGCGCAGACGGAAATAATCGCGGTTCAGCGTCAGCACGGATTTCGCCAGTACCGCGCGATAGAGCCAATCCGACAGCGTGACCGCCACCGAGACCATGCGCCCGCCGCGGGTCTTGCGCACGATCTCCCAGCTCTCGATCAAACCGAAACCCGCGGTGACCTCGATGGGGTCATCCTTGGGGCCGGTGGCAATATTGGTGGTGATCCGCGTGCCCGCCAGCCGCTCAAATGAATCCTTCAGCCTGCGGTAGGCGTCGCCGCTGGTCTCTCTGTTGGTCGCCACCATCAGGTCATGCGCCTTGAGCACCAACCGCCGCGAGGTCGCCCGGCCCGCATTCACCGCCGCCATCAACTGCGAGATGCAAAAGATCAGGATGTCCTTGTCATGGATCGTCGCCAGCCCGCGCACCGAGGGGGTCACGGTGATGTCGACATCGTTATGCACGTAATTCAGGATGCGCCGGTCCGGCCGGGTCGCCAGCGAAAACAGCGGATGTTCCATGCTGGCCAGATCGCTCTTGGGCACGGCATCAAACAGATCGCAGAGAAAGAAATCCCCATTGGGATGGTGATGAGGCGCCATCGCCCCCTGCCCGCTTGCCATGCTGCCCTCGTTTTTCCTGAGCCGCTCTTTTGGCGGCTTTTTAGAATCGTGGTTTTAATTACACCTAGAGTGGACTTATCCACAGGTGCCTGTCCAGTCTTGCCTGCCTTATCATCGGGGGTTCAGAGTCGGAAAGACGTGGTTTCGGAATCGCTTTATCGGGGGTTCAGAGTCACTTGCCTCTTGTAAAGCGACGGTTTTCCGTTTGAAAACAAAGGCTCAGATCAGACGCGAGCTCGCCTTAACTATAAATAACACATATTAACACTGGATTTTTTTTGCCGTCCCTGCCCTTTTTCCCCTGTAAAACCCGGCCATCTCTTCAAAAACACCGTTAAAAGAGATGAAAATCATTCCATGTGCGCGGTTTTGTGGTATCAGGGTGAAAAGGCAGCACATCAGGCATTTTATGGATCATCCCCCCTATTTCTCCATCGCACCTGACAAGGCGCGCGCAGAGCTAGCCCCCCCTGTGGGCACGCAGAAATTCCTATCCATTTCCGAGGCCTGTACCCGAGGCATGCGTGATCTTGCCACGAGAGGTCTGGGCGAGGAAGGCAAGAAATCCCTGCGTCTGTTTTCGACATGGGAAATCACCAAATACCTCATCCCCGTCGCCCAAGCCCATTTCCGCCGGGTGCTCAAAGCCAACCCCGAATTGCCCCAGGGCCGGTCCGAGACCGAAGGCGGGGCCAAGTGGTTCACCCTTGATGAGGTGCTGCGCCTGCGCGCCTTTTTTGCTGCCGAAGGCTCCAAGGCCAAAGAATACCTCCCCTACCGGCCCAAGGGGCAACCGGCCAAGATGGTGGCCGTGGCCAATTTCAAAGGCGGGGTTGGCAAGACGTCGACCGCCGCGCATCTCGCGATGTCCGCTGCCCTTGATGGCTACCGCGTGCTGGTGATCGATCTCGACAGTCAGGGCTCCATGACCAGCATCTTCGGCGGCAAGGTCGAAGATGAATGGCAAACCGTCTTCCCCCTGCTCGCCCGCCATTACGCCGACCATCTGCAAGGCGAGAACCGCGCCCGCGTGTCGCGCGGCGAAACCCCGCAGCCGCTGGATGACGCGCTGAGCGATGCTCGTGAGATCACTGCAAATGATCTGATCCAGAAGACCCACTGGCCCAACATCGACCTTATCGGCGCGCAGCTGAACCTCTACTGGGCGGAGTTCCAGATCCCCGTCTGGCGCATGGCCGCCCGCGGCTGGAAGCTTTGGGATGCGCTCACCGACCGGCTGGAGGCCGACGGCGTGCTCGACAATTACGATGTCGTCTTCCTCGATACGCCCCCCGCACTTGGCTATCTGACGATCAACGGTCTGGCCGCCGCCGACATCCTGCTGGTGCCCTTGGGCGCGTCCTTTCTGGAGTTCGATTCCACAGGCCGTTTCTTTGATATGCTGCATGCGACCTTTTCCTCCATCGAAGAGGGCGAAAACATTGCCGCCCGTGCTCTGGGTCTGGAAGAGACCACCTTTGAATGGGATGCGGTGCGCGCGGTGATCACCCGTTTTGACAGCACCCAGCAGGCCGAGATGGCGGCTCTGATGCAGGCCTATCTGGGGCCGACCCTTTCGCCGCACCGTCAAGGCTTTACCGCGCTGATCGGTCAGGCCGGTGAAAGCGTGAATGGCATCTATGAGGCCGATTACCGCGACTTCAACCGAGAGACCTATGCCCGCGGCCGTGAGACTTTTGATGAGACCTATGCCGCCTTCAAAAAGCTCCTGATCGGGGCTTGGGCGCGGGATGTCGCGGAGGCGGACACGTGATACGCCCCCCTGCCCCGCTCTCGGCCAGCGCACGTATGCTTCACCCTTTTTTTCTTCCTTTTGACAGGAGGCTGTCATGGCCAAACGTAAACGCCTCGCTGTTCCGGATCCGGCCCAGATCGCGGCACCGGAGACCAAAGCCATGGACATCCCTATCGGATATGCCCCCGACCACATCAAGCGCCGTGCGCCGATTGCCGATGTTGCGGGGCAAGCTGCCACAACCGCCGCGTTAGAGACGGTTGCAGGTGAAATGCAGGCCGCCCGCGAAGAGGGGCGTCTGGTTCAGAAAATCCCGCTGGAGGCCGTGGACGCTGCCCATATGATCCGCGACCGGATCACCATTGATGCCGAAGAAATGGCCACGCTCGAAACCTCGCTTCTGACGCGGGGCCAGCAGACCCCGATCGAAGTGGTCGAGATCTCCGCAGGCCGTTACGGGCTGATCTCTGGCTGGCGCCGGCTCAGCGCTCTGCGCAGCCTCGCACAGCGCGGAGAGGGGCCGGGCAGCGTGCTGGCCCTCGTGCGCAAACCAGACACCGCCTCAGACGCCTATATCGCCATGGTCGAGGAAAACGAAATCCGCGTCGGGCTCAGCTATTTTGAACGGGCGAGCATCGTCGCAGGCGCCGTGCGCGAAGGCGTGTTTCGCAGCGAAAAAGAGGCTCTAAATAGCCTGTTTGCCGCAGCCTCCCGGGCCAAACGCTCCAAGATCAAAAGTTTCCTGCCGGTGGTTGAAACCCTCGGCGCTTGGATACGCCACCCTGCCGCGCTGACCGAGCGTCTTGGGCTTGCGGTCTCGGCGCGATTGCAGGCGGATCCCGCATGGGGAAAACGGCTCTATGACAGGCTGCGCAAGGCCGATCCGGCCACACCTGAGGATGAGATCGCTTTGATCCAAAAGGCTCTTGAAGCAGGAACAGAGACTGCCAAACCCAAGGAGAAGCCATCAAAGCCCGCAGCCAAACCCCCCGCCCCGGCGATCACGGTGAACCGCAGCAAGGGCGCCCTGCGTTTGTCTGGCCCCGCGTTGACTGACGATTTGATGGACGCTGTCGAGGCTCTGATCCGCGACTGGAAAGGCTAAACCCGGTCCCTGCGCTGTTAACGCGATCTTAACCGCTTCCTTTTCACTGTATTTTAATCAAATACCGTGGAAAGGGTCCAGCTTGTATTCACCTCTCGCCTCCGCCTTTGTTGAAACCGCCTGGACGCGTGTGCAGCGTCAGGATCATTGTCTGATGGTGCTGGGCATGCACCGCTCAGGCACAAGCGCACTGACTGGCGTTTTGCGCCAGAGCGGGCTTTATTTAGGGGCTGCGCTTGATGCCCCCATCGCCCGCAACCCCACCGGGCTACAGGAACCCGCCTCCCTCCTTCACATGCACGAAGACTTGCTGAACGCCAATGGTGGCTGCTGGCATGCGCCGCCTGACCGGGTGACATGGGATAAGCTCCATTGCGCGGTCCGCGACCTGTTCATCGAATCCCGCCAAGGCACGGGGCTGTGGGGGTTCAAGGATCCGCGCACGCTTTTGGTGATCGACGGCTGGATCGACGCGCTGCCGCGTTGGTCGGCCATCGGCATCTTCCGCGCGCCTCAGGCTGTGACGCGGTCGCTCATGGCGCGCAACGGGTTGGAGGAGGGGGCCTGTTATCGGCTCTGGCATGCTTATAACACACGTCTTTTACACCTCCACAGGCTCTATAATATCCCCCTGATCGAGTTTCGCAGCGATACAGAGACTACCCGCGCTGACATTCTGCGCGTGGTCGAGGCAATGGGGCTGCATCCCGAAACCTCGGTGCTGGATGGCCGTATCCCCAACCACAGCACCCCCGAGGACACAGAGACTGTCCCAGAGCCTCTACAGGGGCTTTGGAGGGACTTGCAGGCGGCGTCCCATGTCGCGGCATGATCGCATCTATAGGCCGCAAGCCACGCGGCTTTTCCCGAAATCAGGCGGCGCCGATTGCTACCGGCTCAGCGGTATCGCCGCGCGCTGCGATTGGGCGCTGCTGACGGACAAGCAACCGCCCCACCGCTGCTGCATTCAAAACAATCTCACCACCGCCCCGCGGCATATCTTTTTGTCACTGCGCGAGCCCTTTCACGCGATCCGCTATTTCGCGCAGGACATATTGCCCCAACTGACAGCCCCTTTTCTGCTCATCAGCGGTTCTGAGGATGTGACCCTCCCGCAGCAGACTGATCACCGCTGGCGGGCTTTTAATGCCGAGGAACGCGGGCTGATCGACCGGGTTCTGGCGTCGCCCTTGTTGATCCGGTGGTTTGTCGAAAATCTCGACGACACGACGGCGCCAAAAATGTCGCCGCTGCCCTTGGGGCGGGTCTCACCGGACGGGCAGGGGGGCGTTGCCCTGCCAACGCCAACGCCGCTGCCGGAGCGGCCCTTGCAGGTGCTCTGTGGCCACCGGGTTCGCTCGGGGCCGCAATGGGATCTCAGGCGGCATGTGACCGCATTGGCAAAGGGGCCCTGGGCTGCGTTTACGACAGTGCTGGACAAGGAACTCCCCGAGCCGGAGTTTCTGGCTCAGATGGGCGCGCATAGTTTCGTGCTTTGTGTCGAAGGCGGCGGGGTCGACCCTTCGCCCAAGGCATGGCAGGTGCTGGAACAGGGCGCAATCCCGATCATCCGCTCGCACAGTCTTGCCGCAGCTTACCGCCGGCTCCCGGTCGTGATCGTGCCGGATTGGGCCCCGGAACACATTAGCCCGGAAAAGCTGCAGCAGTGGCGCGCCCAAAGAGCCCCGCTTTTCGCAAACGGCAGCGCGCGGCGAAAGTTGCTCCATAAGCTTAGCATTGATTTCTGGTGGGGAGATATTCTGTCCGCCTGGGCGGCACATGGGGGGAGGTAATGTTTCGCACGCGAAACAAAAATTTTTAACTCATTGAAAAATAATAAAAAAATCTGAATTACCGTGGATGTCCCGCCGTCTTGGCGGCATCCCCGATGACATCGCCCCCGCAGCCATCCAGTGACCGCGTCTCGTTTCGCAGCACCCAAGACGCGTTGGCCTATGCCGAACGCATCTGGGGGCAGGGGCTTTAGCGGGCTGTTCTTGGTCCCCAGAGTTATTGGGCCGGCCGGGGGCGGGTCAGACTGTGGTGCCCCCCTTAATCCAGCCCAAAGAGATCGCGGGTGTAGATTTTCTCGGACACATCCGAAAGCTCTGCTGCCCGGCGGTTCGCGATGATCAGATCCGCCCGCTGTTTGAACTGCTCAAGATCGTGCAGCACCGCAGAGCCGAAAAACTCCGTCTCCGCCAGCGCGGGTTCATAGACGATGACCTCGATGCCCTTGGCCTTAATCCGCTTCATAATGCCCTGTACGGAGCTTTGGCGGAAGTTGTCAGAGCCTTGTTTCATCGTCAGCCGGTGAATCCCCACGACGCGGGGCGCTTTTGACAGGATGTGATCTGCGATGACGTCCTTGCGGGTGCGGTTGGCATCCACCACCGCGCGGATGAGGTTCTGGGGCACCTGCGAATAATTAGCCAGCAGCTGCTTGCTGTCTTTGGGCAGGCAATAGCCGCCATAGCCAAAGGAGGGGTTGTTGTAATGTTGTCCGATCCGCGGGTCCAAAGACACGCCTTCGATGATCTGTCGTGTGTCCAGCCCCTGCGTCAGGGCATAGCTGTCGAGTTCGTTGAAATAGGCGACACGCATTGCAAGGTAGGTGTTGGAAAAGAGCTTGATCGCCTCGGCTTCGGTCGGACCGGTAATCAAGATTGGCGTATCAGGCTCTTTTGAGCCATCGCGCAGCATCTGCGCAAAGCGCTCGGCCGCTTTGGTGTCTGCCCCCACCACGATCCGAGAGGGATGCTGGTTGTCGTAAAGCGCGCGGCCTTCGCGCAGGAATTCAGGGGAGAAGATCAGCCGATCCGTCCCCAGCCGGCTCGCCAGTTTCGCAGTGAAGCCAACAGGCACGGTGGATTTGATCACGATATAGGCCTGCGGCGCGATGGCGCGCGCTGTTTCAATGCTGGCCTCGACCGAGGCGGTGTTGAAATAGTTCTCAATCGGGTCGTAGTTGGTGGGCGTGGCCACCACGATGTAATCTGCATCCTCATAGGCATCTGCAGGATCGGTTGTGGCACGAAGGTTCAAATCGCCCGCTGCCAAGGCTTCGGAAATCTCGGCGTCAATAATGGGGTTTTGCTGCGCATTGACTTGATTGACGCGCGCTCGGCTGATGTCGAGTGCGACAACCTCGTGATGCTGCGCCAAAAGGCAGGCGTTGGACAGCCCGACATATCCCAGCCCGACAACGGTAATTTTGGTCATGGATGTGAATACCTTGTGCTGCTAATGCCTATGACAAACCAGTAAACGCCTGTTTGGTCATTGGCTATAATCGTTTTGAACATTGCCGGGCAGGAGGCAGTAGGCATAACTTGCCCATGTAGTGGTCAGATAGGCATTAACTAACCCCGGGCGTAGATATCTTCATACCGGAGGATATCATCCTCTCCTAAGTAGGCGCCTGTTTGAACTTCGATTAATACCATTGGCACCTTGCCAGGGTTTTCCATTCTGTGGACAGCTCCTAAAGGTATGTAGACAGACTGGTTTTCCGCGACGAGTTTCGTCTCGTCATCGATTGTCACCTTGGCTGTTCCCTCTACGACGATCCAATGTTCAGATCTGTGGTGATGGCTTTGGAGTGAAAGGGCCGCTCCGGGATACACGTGAATGCGCTTGACCTGAAACCGGTTCCCAATAACAAGGCTTTCGAACCAGCCCCAGGGGCGATGGTCCTTTGGAAACATCGTCGCCTGTATGCTGTTTTTTGCCTTAAGGACCGTCACGGCTTCCTTAACGCTCTGAGCCCGAGACATATCCGCAACCAGTACTGCATCCGGCATTGCCACTGCGATTAGGTTTTCTAGGCCGATTCCGACGATTTCCAAACGCGGGTCTTCGGAACGCAGAAGGGTATTTTTACATTCAATCGCCGAGGCCGCGCCTGATAGCGCTACGCCCTGTTCGTCAGGAACGCTTTCGCGCCATACGGCGTCCCATCCTCCCAAATCTGACCATCCTGCTGAGAAGGGTACGACGCATAGATCATCGCTATGCTCCATGATCGCATAGTCGATGGAAATGTCTTCAAGCTTTTCCCAAGAGGCTGGGTCGAGCCGTAGAAAACCAAGGTCTGTCTTCGCATGTTCGACTGCATTGGTAACGCCTTCCAAAAGCGTCGGCGCATACGCCCGGAAGGCCGAGAGGATTGTGCGAACCGAAAACAAGAATATCCCTGCATTCCAAAGAAAATGCCCAGCCTCAACCATTTCACTGGCTTTTATGGCATTCGGTTTTTCGACAAACCTTTCAAGCATGGTTGTGCCGTCGCTATTCTCTTGGCCCAGTTCAAGATAGCCGTATCCGGTTTCCGGATGGGTGGGGGTAATCCCGAATGTAACGATGCGTCCTTGTGTGGCTGCTGCCATACCTACTTGGACCGCCGCGTGAAAGGCGACCGTGTCTGGGACAACGTGATCCGACGGTGCGACCAACATCATCGCTTCAGGATCAGTGTTCTCCAAGTAGAGGGCTGCAGCTAGAATTGCGGGGGCAGTGTTGCGTCCGTCGGGTTCAATTAGAACGGCACCCGGATCAATACCTACGTCAGAAAGCTGTTCGGTGACGATAAAGCGGAAATCAGAATGGGTCAGCACAAGGGGTTTGTTAAAACCAGGACCGGATAGGCGTTGTGCGGAGGATTGGAAAAGAGTTTGTTCTTCCATAAGAGGCACGAACTGCTTGGGATAAGATTTCCGGCTCAGGGGCCATAGCCGTGTACCTGAGCCACCGCAAAGCAAGACGGGTGTAATCATGGTAAAGGTGTTCTTTCTATACTTAACAGGATTAGGTTAAGAGGCGTAATCCAATTGTTTGCAGAGGGCTTTATAAGACGTACTGTTCCTGCGCATCTCAACTACATCACCAGGAATTTCTCGCCTAGGACGAGTTTTAGCAACATCCCCAGATCGGCCGCTGTCTCCGGTCAGGGTTACACCGCCGATCCAGTCCCATGCTGCCGCCACATGCGTGATCGCTAGTTCCTTACACAGAATTGATGTATAGGATTCACGCCTCTCGAGCAAATCTTCGTATTTTATGATTGGAACATCTTCATATGCGGCCAAAAACTTTCTGTACCGTTTGCAATATTCTTCCAGCGTGATCGGAGAAAAGTGCAGAAATCTGTTCGCAATGAGCGATAGAAAAGAATCCAAAGGATGACGGACTGTAACCACTGATATGGTCGGAAAGTGAGGGGCGATAATTTCCCGAAGAGTTGGACGGTCCGGTATGCTGTCACCAGTGCAGAAATGAGAATGTGAATGATCACGCAGCACGAGAGTTTCCCCGCGCATGAAGCTCTGGCGATAGATGGTACTTAGCGTGGCAAGGAAGACCTCAATTTTCTCATCATCGCGCATTGTGCCTGAAGATTGCTGAAAATGGGCCGCCAGATCCAGCGGGCTGAACTGTTGTTTGGCGATCGTGCTCAAGGGGTCCACTTCGCTGATCAGCCTGACATTCGGGCTAGCAGCAATAAATTTGGAAATGAGGGTGCCACCGGTGCAGGCGAAGTGATGAACCAGACGAATGGGAGGGGGTTTTTTGTTCTCAATCGCTTGGCAAAGTTCACCCAACTTTTCATACAAGTTTTCTGAAGAAAGCGTTTGGGAGTTTTCTGGTTGAAGCCCCAAGCGCGTTTCTGTCTGAAGCAGTTCCAAGCTTTCGGAAACTGCATTCTGGACATGAGGCAAAGGCAGCATTGATAGCCGTTTGCCTGATTGCTGAGAGATGTTTTTCTTCTTACCGCGCTTCAAAGCTCTACTCGCTCATCTCGTTATCGTCATCCCGAGATTGGTCACCCAGAAAATGCCGTACATCGGACAGTTTATCATACAAGGCTTTGAGCAGATCCTCTGTCTTGCTGTTAGCGAGCTGCAAAGCAGCGTATTTTTGTTGCAGATCCATTAGGTTGGATTGGGATATTGACTGCAACTGCAAAGACATGTCCAAACGCTTCTGTAGAGCTTGCACCTTATTAGAGAGCTCTGCGGTTTCCCGCTCGGCTTCTTCCTTTCGAGCCTCCGCCCTTTCTTGTGCGCCACGGACCTCGTCCAACTTCTGTTGGAGCTCTTTGTTACGCGCAGAAAGGGCGTTACTATCGACTTGGGCTTTTTTTGCAAGGCGCTGCGTTTCAGCGTGTTGGGCAAACGTCGGGTCAAAAGCGAACTTTACATGGTTTGTCTGGCTGTGCGCGCATTTCTTAAAGCCATAGCCTTCTAGCGCATCGCATAATGTATTGATTTTCTTGCTGTCCGGGAAGAGAGATAGATCGTCAGACTGTATATATATTTCGCCCAGAGAGCTGAAGTGTTCGGAAGAAATCATTGTCTCGAGTATTTTGATATCTGCGCCAGGAACATCAATAATTACATTCGTCGTGTTTTCCGGGTGATAGTAGTGGTTTAACAGATCATCCGGGGTCATTGTATGAACCGTAACGGTTTTCTCTAGTTCAATCCCGGGAAAAATTTCAGACAGATGATCAGAAGGCTCTAGGCTACTCATTTCAAAATGATTGAAAACCTGGAGACTGGTTTGCGTCGGGTCTGGCCAGATAGCATTAGGTTTAAAGCGAATAAAAGAGTTCTGAGCGCATTGCTCCTCTAGATATTCCGCAAGATCTGGATTCGGTTCAATTAAGACAAGACGATAGGGAGCCTGTGCGACGAAGTACTCCATATCACTGGCAAGGCCGGCGCCGATATAGAGAAATACTTTGTTTTTTGTCTGTACCACTTTCGGTCTATCCTTGCTCAGACGAGCTCATTTTGCGTCTAATCCACCTGAGGGGTTTGGTTATCCGCCAAGAGGTTGAATTATAGAGGGTCTCCATTCGGTCAGAATATTCCTGAAGGGATTGCTGAAAAGTGTCTGTTTTATTTTCCAGATTTTTTATGTCCCCCTCGAGGCGCGACTTTTCAGCCTCCAGAGTATTAGTGCGATCCTCAAGCTCTTGAGATGTTTTCAGATATCTTTCGATTTCGCTGAATGACCAAGAAAGCTGCTCTTCTAAGTCTCTTATTTGCTCTTTGGCTTTCCGCTTAATATTTTCATTCGAAGCGGCTAGGGCATCTTTCTCTGATGTGAGGATGTCCAAGTCTCTTCGAAGTTTTGAGATCGTTTCATGAAAGTCGGCACTTACCTGCTCTACTTCTTGCATCCTAGTAAATTTCGCGCTTTCAAACGCTTCACGGGTTTTGTCAAGCTCCTCGGCCAAAGCTTCGCTCAGGCTTGTAACTTCGGCGAACTCTGCCGAAGTCACGCGCGACTGGTGAGCGCTAACCTCGGCGAAGACTATATCTATACTAGGATCCTGTGGCTCCGCACTAGCTTTGACATTAATTCGTGAGAAGGCCTTTAGTTCGGCCAGGGCACGACGTGCAGGAACGGATTTTGAAAAGGTCTGAAAAGCGATATGTGCGAATAGGGGGCTAACGGTTTCATTGACTTGAACATGCTGGGGCGCATCGTTTCGGAAGCGGTAGCCGAAAAGATCCGTCAGCATATTCCGGGTCACAAGCGGCTCTCGCTGGACCGCCATGATATTGGCTGAAAGAATATGCTTATTCTGCTGACGAAGAATTTTAAGCAAGGCGGTAGCTTGCTCGATCCACCTGTCCCGCGTAGGGCTAGGGGCTTCTTGGCCCTCCATCGCGGAGCATAGGTATGGGACAAACCCCTGCCATGCCAGAAGGACATTTGCCCCCCCTTGCATCACTTCAAGATCATGAAGATCATAGAGCGGAAGAACTTTCTCGCTGTCTACAAAACCTAAAAGACGTATCACTGCATCTGTCTGTGTGCTTGAAGGTGCCCAGACATATATAGGTTTATTAGCGCCATCACGGCTCGACTGTATCGCTGGAGATGGTTCTTGCATCTGGCACCTACTCTGTGGTGTTAGCCCCGTGGTTTGCCAGGACATCGTGCACGAATGTCGAGGGGCCGTATCTATGGGAAAGTACTGACAGTGCAACCCGTTTGCGATGGAGGCTCTCTTTGTCTTCAGCGATAGCGCTGAGCCTCTCGGGGAGTGACGCGATGGCTTCTGGAGTTTCCTCGCATTGAACAACTGCAGTTGCCCAAAGGCTGTCATTGCCCGGAGGTGCGTAGAGGTCAGACAATACGACAGGGATCGAACCGTTTAGCATTGCTTCCCACAGTCGAATTGAATTGGGACCTGTGCCAGAAGGGCACAGGGTGAATGTGGACCTTTGGAGGATCTGCTTGAACATGTCAGTGGCAGCATCATCTATCAAATTGTCCGGTTGGCTCGCCCGGTCAATGATTTGGTGATCATAGACAACCTTGTTAAAATGCCAAGTATCGCGGTCAATGATGTTGCCGGCAGGATGATCCTGCAACAAGGAAATGATTTCGGATCGGGATTGTGTCATGTAGATTGGCGTCGATTTGGCGCCGACGAAGGAAAATAGGATATCTCTTTTCCGATGGCGCGTCTGGTGCGTGATCGGAACCTGTTGCACAGGGAACAAAGGGAAGGGGTGCAATTTAATCTCGGGGGCTTGGGGGAAATACCTTTGGCCGATCCGGCAATGACTCCAGTATATGTCAGTGATACCCATTTCTGAGAAGAGATGGATATATTGCTCCAATCTAATGTGCTGACAAACGGTCACGCGTTTGGAGAAGGCAGAAGCAGCCTGTTTGAGTGGTGACAAGGCAGCCTTTAATGTTTCCAATTTTTCCTTACGGTGCCTGCCATGTGTCTCCAAATCAATACGTGTCGCCCAAGGATAACCTACATAAGCGGTATCTGGGGCCAAGCCTCCCCTTTCCGGCAGAAGCTCATGCATTTTGGTGAATGCATGTTGTTCGGTGATTGCGGGATATTGCCAGTCCCGATCATACCCAAATATGGCTTTGGAGCGCGCAGATTCGGCTAAGCGCTCCGCATGCCACTTTTCTAGTGATCGGTTGATTTTTGGTGTGGGGTTGTACTGTGTGGAACTCTTGCTCCAAACCTCAATGTCAATCTCGGCGGGCTCTAAAAGACCCTGACTGGCATGCACCATTGCCATGCCACCCTTAATTCTGCTGTCGCCTTGTTTATCATAGTAACGCAAACCTGTTTCATGCAGGTGGATTGATCGAATTTCTGAAATTGGATTATAAATTGTGAAACCGTTCAGAGAAAACAGGTAGGCGATTTTGTTGTCACATCTCGGCACGCCAAGTGGGATATCGATTTCCCGCTGCATGTTTTCATCTATGTTTGCTTGCGGCCCGAATGCCCATGTATCTTGCGACCAGTGGGGGTTTGGGTGGGCAACTAAATTACCGGCTATATGGTCGTATCGGCTTAGGGCGATGAATGCCTGTGGATCTTGGGTAAATATGCTAGAAATTTGAGAAAGGCTATCATCGAAATAGATATCGCTATTTGCGAGTACTGTGATTGAATCAGGGTAACAGGACCGTGCATGTTGAACCCAATCGAGATAAGTCGGGCGATGATGTAGTCGAACAATCGACAACTTATTATTCGTACTTGAATGGGGTGTATCATCGTCCTGAAGCAGAACAACGCGGGCAATCTTCGGATTGTTGAGGTTTTTCGCCAAGCAGGCCCTCAACTCTGCCGCTCGGGCTTCGTCTTGGGGGGTATAGAACGGGAGATATAATATGACTTCCGGGGATGAATTCATATTACACGTGACCTGCGCACATAGGCTCGCATAGGCTTAACCGCATTTCAGAAATTAGCATTCGTAAAATATAGAAATCCGTCATCGAACTGGACGTCGCCAAAGCCGGTATTGCTAACTGTTTTGCGCGGAAAGTTCATTTTTTCTTTCCAGCCTGCATCGTGCAGCTGCTGCACGAGTTGATCATGCTTGGTATCTGACTGATGGGTCCCAATCATCATTGTTTTGACTGATCGCGATATTAAATTCAGGCTCGAGGGGATCACGTCATACTCAGCGCCTTGAATGTCAACATGTAAAAAATCTATAGGGCCACTGAAATGGCCCAAGAGTTCTGCTACAGTATAACCCTGCACATCGACAGTAGGGATGTTGCCCTGAGCTTTTTGAAGTGATGCGCCATAATCTAACGTCGGATCTTCGATGACGGGAAATTTTAATATCTCGCTCGTTTCTGATACAGCCCCATGAACCAGGGTGTGTTCTTCCGGTGCGATCCCATTGTCCCGAAAATGATCCGATATCCATTCAAAATGAGTGGCGTCTGCTTCTACAGCTAATAGTTCTGTGCGCGTGATCGCGGTGTTCTGCTTGCAGGCCAAGGCGGCATGTACCAGCCAAGGTGCCCAACCAGCCCCCAGTTCCGCCATACGGAAGGTTCCCGAAGCGTTTTTGACTGCATTAAGCGTGGCAATCCAGTCGAAATAGTGCTCATTATGTGGGGGCAGACCAACCGTGACTTTCTGGCCTTCAGGCTTGGCATGTTTTGCCCAGCCATTCTTGAAGGCAACACGGGTTTTACCGCCTAGAAAGTCGTGCATATGGGCGCCAGTCCCAATGCTAGAAACCGGCTGAAAGATTTCAAAAATCGGATGTTGTTTCATCTGTTTACTAACCTCGTACTGTCAGAATGTTGTTTTGGAACCAGCTATAGGCATCCTGTAGACCTGCTTCCAGCCCGATTTCGGCCTGCCAGCCCATGTTCCGTAGCCGGGTTACATCCATCAGTTTGCGCGGCGTCCCATCTGGCTTGCTTGGGTCAAAATGAATGTGACCCCCAAATCCAGTAACTTTGGCAATCATACCTGCAAGTTCGGCGATCGTGACGTCTTGTCCTGTGCCTACATTGATATGGCTTAGCATAGGCTGAGTGTTGGCCGCATAATCCTTTGGTGCGAGGTTCATCACAAACAGCGAAGCCGCTGCCATGTCGTCAACGTGCAGAAACTCACGGTAAGGTGTTCCGGTGCCCCAGATCACGACTTCTTCTGCGCGGCTTTCCACCGCTTCGTGGAAGCGCCGGATGAGAGCCGGCACGACATGAGAATTTACGGGGTGAAAATTGTCACCGGGGCCATAAAGGTTTGTCGGCATGACAGATCTGTAGTCGGTGCCGTATTGCCTGTTGTAGCTTTCACACAGCTTTATGCCCGCAATTTTGGCAATGGCGTAGGGCTCGTTGGTGGGCTCAAGTGTGCCCGTCAGAAGCGTATCCTCGCGCATGGGCTGCGGCGCCTGCTTGGGGTAGATGCAGGAAGAACCCAGTTGGAGCAGTTTGGTCACCCCCGCTTGAAAGGCAGCGTGGATGACGTTGCATTCGATCATCAGGTTTTCGTAGATGAACTGCGCCGGGTACGTATTGTTGGCGTGGATGCCGCCCACCTTCGCTGCGGCAAGGATCACCTGGTCTGGTTTTTCCTGCGCCATGAATGCGTGCACAGCGGCCTGATTGGTCAAGTCCAGTTCGGCATGAGTGCGGGTGACAATGTTATGACCGCCTTGGGATTCAAGCTGCCGCAGGATGGCGTTACCCACCATGCCGCGATGTCCTGCGATGTAAGTTTTCATGATAGACATTAGTTCAGAAGTGCGGGTAGAGGGCAACGTGACTTCCAAAGCTTGTCGCGGAATACACGCGGGAACTCATTCTCAAAACGCCTTTGTTCTTGCCCGTTCTCTCTAAAAATTTCGTCGATGAGGAAGAAAAATTGTGCCCGATGTCGTTTAATTCGTTGGAGAGTTTTCGACCGAATGCTCTCAATGAGGGGAGGAGATTGAATGAAATGCCGAACTCCTTCAGCCACAGCCTCTTTTGTCGCTTCTACCGTAAGGCTATTTTCTGAGTCTAGAAAGTCATTTCTACCGCCGACATTCTGGGTCGTTATAACGGGCAATCCGCATAATAGATATTCTGTACACGCATACATTCCGCCTTCTGCCGCTGATAGACACAAGCCCACCTTAGACTGATTGTAATACTTGGACATTTCCCAAGCTTCTAAGGTGCGCTGTCCGTCCCCGCCTAATTCCGGGGGCAACCCATTTATGTATTTGGCATTTGGTAGGATACTGCGAATTTCTTTCAAGTACTCTTGATTCGACCCATAATATATCAGCGCTAATCGTTCTATCGCTTGTGCCAGATGGTGTCGTTTAAACGGTTGTAATTGACCAGTATATATTGCATCAAATTTTTTATCCTGATCAAACGGATAGAAGACGTTGTGATCTACGAACGCATTTTGGTTAACGTGATATGCGCTAACCCCGCTGTCACTGAAAACATCAAGCTCTATTTCTTCGTTGCAAAGGTATGATACCGTTGCATTAGGGTAATCACACATGAATTTTCTTACAGCTTGAATGCGATCAATTTTGTCTGATTCTGGTTTTTTCCAAATAGTGAACTGAGGGCTGATATAGAGATAGAATTTATCGAGTTGGTAATGCTCTGCAATCAGACGAGCATCACCAAGATGTCGGTCGCGAGGTCCATTCGCCACTACAATGATAAAAGGATTCCTGCTAAGAACTACTGCATTAACATTTAAGTCCATTTTTTGCCTTTCGGCGCTTCTAGAAGATAATCAGTTTTTCCAAACTTCTGGACAACCTTGTATTCAAGATTTGCAAATCCATCAAAAATATCTTCTTCCCCATCTAGTACTTCAACCAGTATTTTTGGACGAAGAGACGAGAGAGTGTTTTGCGCACCTTTTAAAACCGGGCTTTGCAAACCTTCGACGTCAAGTTTAATAAAATCAAGTCGGTCCAACTCAAATGAATCTAGAGATCTGACGGGGTACTCGCCATTTTTCGATGTTGTAAATTGAGAGCCACCTAGGTTCGTAGGAGTGCATCGGTCTAAAGATAGAGTTTCTCCCTCTATGCCGACGGCACAATTATGAGGCTCAATATTATTGAGGCCGTTTATTTGAATGTTTTTCGACATGACTTGAAAAGCCGTCTTTAAAGGTTCAAAAGCGTAAACTTTTTCTGCTTTACAGCATAGCCCGAAAAAGACTGTGTGGTTCCCAATATTTGCTCCAATATCGGCGATCACAGATCCTGGCTCTATGTGTTTTATGATGCTAAGTAAAAGATAGTTTTCGAAAAATGTACGATGCGTTAATATTGTTTTTTGGATTAAATCTGTATGTGCGTAGGGTAAGTAAAGCCTAACAGAGTTGTCTAAAAATGTAAAATCAAGTATGTGGTTATCTCCAAGCGCTGCATACTTAAAGATACGTATTAGTTCTTCTAGGTGGGAATTTTCCACAATTTAGCTCCGTTTTCGAAAATTACTCAACACTCACAGCCACATCCATCCCATGCTCCTTCAACAAAGCATGACGTCTGGCCGTCTTCAAATCCTCCGCCACCATCTCCGCACACATTTCCTGCGCCGTGATTTCTGGCTCCCAGCCAAGTTTCGCCTTGGCATTTGAAGGGTCACCCAAAAGCGTTTCCACCTCTGCAGGTCGGAAATAGCGAGGGTCGATGCGCATGATCACATCGCCCGGTTTAAGGGCAGGGACGATGGCGTTGTCGACGGAGACCACGGTGGCGATCTCGTCTACGCCCTCGCCTGTGAACTCCAGCTCAATCCCCAGCTCTGCCGCCGACCAGCGGATGAATTCGCGCACTGAATACTGCAGACCCGTGGCAATTACGAAATCCTCAGCCGCGTCCTGCTGCAGCATCATCCACTGCATCCGAACGTAGTCCTTGGCGTGGCCCCAGTCGCGCAAGGAGTCGATGTTGCCCATGTAAAGACACTCTTCCAGGCCCTGTGAGATATTCGCCAGCCCGCGGGTGATTTTGCGGGTCACGAAGGTTTCGCCGCGGCGGGGGCTCTCGTGGTTAAACAGGATGCCGTTACAGGCATACATGCCATAGGCTTCGCGGTAGTTGACCGTGATCCAGTAGGAATAGAGCTTGGCGACCGCATAGGGCGAGCGGGGGTAGAACGGTGTGGTTTCACGCTGGGGGGTTTCCTGCACCAGCCCGTAGAGTTCTGAGGTAGAGGCTTGGTAGAACCGGGCCTTCTTCTCCAGTCCGAGAAAGCGGATCGCTTCCAGCAGGCGCAGGGTACCGATGCCGTCCACATCGGCGGTATATTCCGGTGCTTCAAAGCTAACCGCCACGTGAGACTGCGCGCCAAGGTTATAGACCTCGTCGGGCTGCACTTCTTGGATGATCCGCGTGAGGTTGGACGTGTCGGTCAGGTCGCCGTAATGCAGTTGGAAGTTCTGATTGTTGGTATGTGGATCCTGATAGATATGGTCCACGCGCTGCGTGTTGAACAGCGAAGCCCGGCGTTTGATACCGTGGACTTCGTAGCCTTTTTGGAGGAGAAATTCTGCAAGGTAAGAACCGTCTTGGCCAGTTACCCCTGTGATCAATGCCGTGCGTGTCAAACCAATCTCCTTTTCGAATAGATGCCTTAAGAGCGGTGGGGGTGCAACTCGGAAAGGCCTCTGTTGGGGCGCGAGGGGGATGTCTGCCGGCCCAGCTTGTGAAATCGGCAGAGGCGGGGCTGGGCAATTGTGATCCTGTGAAATCTGGAAGCTTAAACGCCATCGCAGATAGTGTTCAAAGCACGCAATACGGCCCTGCCTGTGTGACGGCGGCCGCTCTGCCACCCCTCCGGCTGAGCGAATAATTGCTTCAGCCGGGCCGTGGCGCTCGGCATTGCCTCTGCGTGAGAGCCACTGTGCAATACCTCTGCAATCCGCTCTGCCCCGTCTTCCGGCGTCATCCCCCATAGGTTCACCCAAGATCCCTCCGGCAGGCCCAACTCGTGGATGCGGTGGCCGGGGCTGGCCCAGTAGATGGGCACCGATCCGCAGGCAAAGGCGTCGAAGAATTTCTCGGTGATGTAGTCGGGGTGGTGGGTGTTTTCCAAGGCGCCCATCAGGCGGGTGCGGCCATCAAGGCGCACCAGTTTGTCCATGTGCCAATCGGTGGTCAGCTCGAACCGGCTTTGGCCGCCCTGCCAGCTTTGACCTAAACGTTCGACCACGCCACTGGTGCAGGCCTCGGCCAGATCGGTGCGCCAGGAACACAAGCCGGTCAAAGCGGCTTCGGGCCATTCGACCCAGTGGTGCCGCTCGGCCCGGCGTTCGAACATGAAGGCCACGTCGACCGGGCGGCGGGCGAAATCTTCTTGCCAGTCCTGCACGGTGCGCGCGGCGTTGCGGGCAAAGCGGTAGCGGTAGGCATTGGCGAAGCGGTGGTTGGTCAGCAGATAGTAGGGGATGCGCTCGAATTTGTAGATGTCGCTGGTGCAGTGGTTGATCTGCTGAACGGGCAGGGGGCCCCAGTTGGTCTCTACATAGATCACCGGATCAAGCGGACGTCCGCCCCAGATCGTGTCCCAGAAGGGTTCTTCGGACAAGAGCACCACAGGGCGTTTGCGCGCGCGCCAGTCCTCAATCACTTCAAAGGGGGCGTCTTGGATGTCGAGCACATGGGCAAAGACATAGATATCGGCGCGGGAGGGGCGGTCGACCAGTTCGATCCGGCCCTCGAACAGCGGCCAAAGCGCGGGGTAGCTTAAGGGGGTGCGGTGGCTGTGCGCGCCTGTTTTGAAAACCTTGATCACTCTGCGGCCCCCTTCAGAGACTGCGCAGGCGGGTATAGAGATTGCGCAGGTAATCTGGCCCCGGCAGAGCGAGGTCGAGATCTTGGCGCAGCTTGCTATAGGCGCTTGCCAGAATGTCGGTGCGGCGCTTTTGCTGGGCGGACATCTGCAGGCTCAACTCGGCCTTGGCACCGGGGGCGCCCTCTTTGATCCGCGCGTTCAGCAGCTGGGCCAGGGCGCCGGGCTGTTGGGCCATGCGCCGTCTGTCCGGACGCGGCAGCTGGGCGATGATCTCGGGCAGAGCGCTAAGGACGGCGGATGTCTCTGCGGCAGGGCAGAGGGCAAGCTCTTCGTCCAGAAACAATGTCCATTCGGCAAGGCAGGCTGCGCGCTCCCGCTTGGGTCGGGCGGCGAGGGCCTGGGCAAAGCCCGAAAGCGCGCGGGCCGGATTGGCCGAGCCGTAAAGATGCAGCAGAACCGGCACGCGCAGAGCTATTAGCTTGGTGCTTTCTGTCAGGGCGCGTTGGTAGATTGCCCTCTCCTCCATCGCCCGGGGCCATGTGGCGAAACGGGGCTGCCAGTCAGCGGTTCTAAAGATCAGCCGCCGGGGGTCTGGCAACAGGCCGGCGCAATCCTTGGCCGCAGGTCGCAGGGGCAGGGTGTCAAACAGCGCGTTGTCGCCGCGGGGCAGGGGGTGGTCGGCATCGGCGAGCCACCATGCGCTGTTGAACAGGCAGAGATCGGGGGTCTCTTGCTTGAGGGTCGCGCGCAGGGCGGTGAAGGCCTCGGGGAGCAGGCGGTCTGTCGGGCTGAGCGCGATGGTGTAGTCGGCCTCGGCCATTTGCAGCGCCAGCCGCAGAAAATCGCCGCGGTCGCCCATAGGGCTGTCGGTCTGGATGATCCGTGTGTGATGGTTCGCGGCAAAGCTCTGGAGCCGCGCGAGGGTGGGCTCATCGCCCCTGTGGAAGACCAGCAACGCGTCATCTGGCCCTTTGACCTGCGCCAGAGCACGCAGAGTCAGATCAAGGTCTGGCCCCTCGTTTGCCGTGGTCATGGCAAAGGTCAGCATGGCACCCGCCCCCCTGCCATCTGTAGGCCGATGCGCAGGGCCAGCAATGGGTCTTCATGGATCAACTGTGCCTCCTCCTGCGGGCCAAGCGTGGCCTGCCAGAACTGCCGTATAGAGGTCAAAAGCTCCGCACGCCACTGCGGGTCGATGTGATAATAAATCCAGTCGAAGAGCCCGCTGGTGAAGGTCTGAAAGGCCAGGCGCAAAGACGCAGGCAGGCGGCTGCTGACATCTTGCAAAGAGGCAATGGCGTCGATCCGTTCGCGTCCGCGGAAATTGGTCATCCGGCTGCCGCCCGGCGATACGGTATGTGTGGCACAGACCCGATCAGAGACCAGAATGGTATCGGCCAAGGCGAAGCTTTCCCAATGCGGGGCGATATCTTCGTGCAGCATGAGGGTGGGAAAGCTGATCCCGGCGTCGCGCAGAAAGCCGCTGCGGTAAATCTTGTTCCAAGGGTAGTTGGCGGTTTGGGCCAGCCAGGGCACTGCTTTTTCAGGCAGAGGTACAAGGTGCTGCCCGCCCATCCCCGCCAGTCGCCAGAGGGCGTCGTCATTGGGCATCTGATGCCAGCGCCCCTGCGCGATTTGGCGGCTGTCGGCGTGGCGGAACAGGCAAAAATCAAAGTCGCGGCCCGCCAGATCACGCCAAAGCGGGACTATCTGGGGCGTGATGATATCGTCGCTGTCGAAAAACAGCACATGATCGGTTTCGATTTCGCCCAGCCCGCGGTTGCGGGCGGGGCCGGGGCCGGTGGCGCTGTCCTGCCGGATGACATGGGCGAGGTCAGAGGTCACCGGCTCTGTCGATCCGTCATCGACCACTACGATCTGGTCGAACACACCCAGCTTGCCCGCTTCCGTCAGAAGCTGGTCCAGTGCGGCATGATCGTCGCGCACGGGGATGACCAGACCAAGGCCCATGGGGCAATCAGACGACGAAGAGACGCAGGTCGATGATAGACAGGCGGAAACTCGTGGTCGGCAGAAAGAGGATCAGCTCGCGCCATGCCGCTTCCATCGGTAGCGGTTCGCGGTAGTGAACCGGGAGCGCATCAACATGGCTGGCTTCTTCGGGGCGGAACAGCAGATGCTTGTCGAAAAAACAGTCAACAAAACCGTCCGGCCCGCCAGAGCGCAGGCAGGCGCGGGCGACGAAAACCTCGGGCGCGGCGATGCGGGCGGCAAAGCCGATGCTGCCCACATGGTGCAGTTTTTCGGCCGGGAGCCGCACATGCAGCCCGCACCAGCCGCCCTGACCGTTGGTCCGGGCATCCAGTTCCAGAATGCGCCCCTCGGGAGAGTTGTACCGCCCCGTCAGCCCCAAAGCCGGATCCGCATGAAGGTCCAGCCCTGGCAGGAAATGCAGGTCCGTGGCCAAATCCCCCTCGCGGGTTTCATGGCGCATGACGGCCATGGTGTGATTGGCTTGCCCATCGGGGCCGAGCGCGATGTTATCCATTTGCTTCCTCTTAAGAGACTGCATGGATTTAGAAAACAAATGCGTCGGAAGATCAACCACTGCGGGCATATTGCGCCGCCCCCGGCGCGCCCTATTTCAACGTCGCAAGATAGCTGCCATAGTCGTTTTTGTTAAACATCTCAGCACGCTCTGCGAGGGCGTCTTCGCTGATCCAGCCATTCTTGAAAGCGATCTCTTCCAGACAGCCGGTCTGCAAACCCTGCCGTTCCGTCAGCGTGCGGACGAAATTGCCCGCATCCAGCAGGCTGCCATGAGTCCCGGTGTCGAGCCAGGCATAGCCCCGGCCCATGCGTTCGACCTGAAGTTTCCCCGCCTGCAGATAGATTTCGAGCAGAGAGGTGATTTCCAATTCACCCCGCGCCGATGGCTGAACCTCCGCGGCATGTTTGGGCGCATCTCCGTCAAGGAAATAAAGACCGGTCACAGCATAGTTCGAGGGCGGTACATCCGGCTTTTCGATGATCTGTTGGGCCTTGCCATCCGCGTCAAAGCCAACAACCCCGTAGCGCTTTGGATCAGCGACGTGATAGCCGAACACCGTGCCGCCGTCGGCCCGCGCATCCGCGGCTGCCAGCATATCCGGCAGCCCGTGGCCAAAAAAGATATTGTCCCCCAGCACCATTGCCGAAGCGGCACCGGCGAGGAAATCTTCGGCCAGCAGATAGGCCTGCGCCAGCCCATCAGGGCTGTCCTGCACGATGTAGCTCAGGTTGATCCCCCATTGGCTGCCGTCGCCCAATGTCCGGATGAATTGCTCCTGATCTTGCGGGGTGGTGATCATCGCAATGTCGCGGATCCCCCCCAGCATCAGCACCGAGATCGGGTAATAGATCATGGGCTTGTCGTAGATCGGCAGCAATTGCTTGGAAATGCCTGTCGTGATGGGGTAAAGCCGCGTGCCGGAGCCTCCGGCCAGAATAATGCCTTTGCGTTTGCTCATGATAGGGCTCCAAGCTCTTTGAGGATATGCGTCAGGGTCTTGCGCCAGTCGGGCCGGCTGAGGCCGAAAGCAGCCTGCGTGGCGCGGCAGTCGAGCCGCGAATTGAGCGGGCGTTGGGCAGGGGTCGGGTAATCCGATGACGCGATATCTGTCACCGCGCAAGTCAGTCCGGCTTGGGCGAAAATCGCGCGGGCGAAATCGGCCCAGCTGACATCTGGCGCACCGGAAAAATGATAGGTGCCGCTTTTGCTCGGATCTTGGGCCAGTTGCCGCGCGATGGCATGACATGCCGCGGCGATTTCGCGCGCGCCGGTGGGGCCGCCGATCTGGTCTGCGACAATGTTCAAACCATCCCGCTCGGCCCCCAGCCGCAGCATGGTTTTGACAAAGTTCGCCCCATGGGCTGATACCACCCAAGAGGTGCGCAGGATCGCATGCGGGCCGCCCGCCGCCCGCACGGCATCTTCGCCAGCCCGCTTGCTGCGGCCATAGGCACCAAGCGGGGCGGTTGGATCATCGGGCTGCCAAGGCGCGGTCCCGCCGCCTGCAAAAACGTAATCCGTCGAGATATGGACAAAGGGAATACCAAGGGCCGCGCAAGCGCGCGCCATCGCGCCGGGGGCCGCGCCGTTGACTGTGGTCGCGCGGGTCTCGTCCTCCTCGGCTTGGTCGACCGCCGTATAGGCGGCGGCATTGATCACGGCATCAGGGCGTTCTTGCTGGATCAGGTCCATGCAGGCTTGTGGATTTTCCAGATCGGCCCTGTCGCGGCCATAACACGTTGTGCCCTCCAGCGCGCCAAGTGCGCGCGCCACCTGACCGCTTTTCCCAAAGACGAGGATCGTCACACGCTCACCCCTTGGTGCCAAGCCGCTGGCCCACGCCCGCGCGGTTTTGCAAGGCGCGCCACCAGTCTTCATTGTCGAGATACCATTGCACGGTACGCTCCAACCCTTGCGCAACCGTCACCGAGGGGCGCCACCCCAGTTCATCCCGGATCCGGCTGGGATCAATGGCATAACGCAGATCATGGCCCGCGCGGTCCTGTACAAAGGCAATCTGATCGGCATAGGGCGTCGCTTTGGGTCGCTTCTCGTCCAGAATGCCGCAGATGGTTTTCACCAGATCGATGTTGCGCGCTTCGTTCTCGCCGCCGATGTTATAGCTGCGGCCTAAGGCGCCTTTTGCCAGCACCAGCAGCAACGCATCGGCGTGGTCTTCTACATAGAGCCAGTCGCGCACGTTCAGCCCTTGGCCGTAAACCGGGATCGGCTTGCCCGCCAAAGCATTGAGGATCACCACCGGCACCAGTTTTTCAGGAAAGTGGTAGGGGCCGTAGTTGTTGGAGCAATTGGTCAGCACGACCGGCAGGCCGTAGGTCTCGTGCCAGGCGCGGACCAGATGGTCGCTGGAGGCTTTGGAGGCCGAGTAGGGCGAACGCGGGTCGTAGGGTGTTTCTTCGGTGAACAGGCCCTCTGCGCCAAGCGAGCCATAGACCTCATCGGTCGAGATATGGTGAAAACGGAAGGCTTCCGGCTTCCCCCTCGCCGCCCAATAGCTGCGCGCGGCTTCGAGCATGTTGTAGGTGCCAGTGACATTGGTTTCGATGAAATCCCCCGGCCCGTCGATTGAGCGGTCCACATGGCTTTCAGCGGCCAGATGCATCACGGCGTCGGGCTGATGCTTGGCGAAGACGCGGTCAAGCGCTGCGCGATCACGGATGTCGGCCTGCTCAAAAGCATAGAGCGGATTGTCCGCAACGCTGGCAAGGTTCTCAAGACAGCCCGCATAGGTCAGCGCATCAAGGTTGACCACCGCATGCCCCCGCGCCACCGCCAGCCGCACCACGGCGGACCCGATAAAGCCGGCGCCCCCCGTTACAAGAATTTTCATGCGGGCTCCTCATAGGTGAAAGGGCTGTCGACATCGGCCAGCAGCGGGGCTTTGGCGTCTTTGTCGGATAGAACCGCCGCGCCGCCTATGCCCCAGTCGATGCCAATTTCAGGGTCATCAAAGCGCACCGCGCCATCACAGTCGGGCGCGTAGTAGTCAGTGCATTTATAGATGATCTCTGTGTTTGGCGCCCGGGTGACAAAGCCGTGCAGGAACCCTTTGGGCACCAAGAGTTGCAAACCATTCTCGGCGGTCAGATCATAGCCCACCCATTGGCCATAGGTTGGGCTGCCCCTGCGGATATCCACCGCCACGTCAAACAGCGCACCTTGGCCACAGCGGACCAGTTTATCCTGCGCGTGGGGTGGCGCCTGAAAGTGCAACCCACGCACGGTGCCTATGGCTTCAGACAGGGAATGGTTGTCCTGCACGAAATCCAGCTCAACCCCATGTTCCGCCAATGTTTTGCGGTTCCAGCTTTCGGAAAAGAACCCCCGCGCATCGCCGAACCTTGCGGGCTTTAGCAAAAGAACCCCCGGAAGGGCGGTTTGGGTCACCTGCACAGTGGCCTGCTCCTTGATATTTCTTCATTGGGCTTAGCAAGCAATATGTGAGTTGTCACGCAGTGGAAGGTGTATTGGCTCAGGGCCAACGCTCTGGCGCGGCAGTATTTTGCGCCGAATTCAAGTGTGAGCGATACGTGAACTGCGACTCTTGTCGAGCTCAGGGTAGGGGCATCATCGCATTTCCTTCAACATCTTTTCGCGGGAGACCTCGGCTGGCGTCTTCCATCCGAGGCACTTACGCGGCGTGTTGTTGAGGCGATCACAGATCACCTTCATATCGCGATCTGTGTATTGCCGGATGTCGCGTTTGCGCGGCAACCACCTTCGAAGGCGTCGGTTTGTGTTCTCGACTGTGCCTTTCTGCCAAGGGCTTGAAGGGTCGCAAAACCACGTCTGGGTTCCGATCTTGGCTTGTAGGTGGGGCCAACTGACAAACTCGGTTCCACGATCAAAAGTGATGGACCGTCGGGCGACGAGGGGGAGATCTTTAATGGCACTCATGATTTTGCCCATGACCGGCTTGGTGCGCTTGTTGGGGTTCT
>Ga0209345_10000553_pt1 | contig 47448 bp, 48 predicted proteins | sample Cruoilmetagenom7_FD_187294 | JGI IMG/M metagenome (GOLD analysis project Ga0209345, IMG submission 187294) | Oil polluted marine microbial communities from Coal Oil Point, Santa Barbara, California, USA - Sample 7 (SPAdes) (version 2) | ecosystem: Environmental > Aquatic > Marine > Oil seeps ... | reverse complement strand
CACCCGATCAGAGATCCTCACGCTGCTTCGCAATCGCCGCTCGCCGTGCCGGCGCAAAAGTTGGCGTGGCATAGATATCGAAAAGTGCCTTGCTGACATCGTAGTGATGTCTCAAGCCGCCACGTTCAAGCCGTTCGATCGGCCCGTCCGCATAGCCAAGCCCCAACCTGCAGGTGAGATCCATGTCTGCCGCAGTAGCGAGGCCTTCATCAAGAAATTGAAGCGCAACATTGTACTTTGGCCTGACAAGGCGATCAACAATTCGCCCCACCTGATCAGTACAGACCACGACCTCAAATCCCGCAACTTCGAACAGGGCCTTGGCGGCATTGATCGCACTTTCTTGCGTGCCAGGTTGGCGAACAAGCTCGATCAGGTTTGATGGTGGATCATCGCCGTTTCGATAACGCGCAAAACCAAGGACGTTGGAACCCTCGCGACCGGCATTTTCGCCCGTATGAACACCGAGACAGTCCGTGCCGAGTTCGATCAGAATGACGGCAACGTTGTCATCGGCCTCAAATGGAGCACCGAGGTAAATAATGACGTCTGCCCCATCGACAGCGCCAGCAAGGAATGGGTCGCCAGCGGGGAATGACCGGCTTTCGCCTTGTTGTCTTAATTCGTAATTCATCGGATCACCCTCCAAACATGGCATTGTCGGCATAGTTATAAAAACCCGTGCCGCTTTTTCTGCCGAGGCGGCCCGCTGCAACCATGCGGCGCAGCAGCGGTGGTGCAGAAGCACGAGGGTCCAAAGTGATCGGATAGAAGGCATCGCAAAGCAGAATCTGGGTATCGAGACCGACCAGATCAATGAGTTCCAGCGGTCCCATTTTGTAGTTAAGCCCAACCTTTATGGCCTTATCGATATCAGCCGGACTGGCCACACCAGCCTCAACCGCACGGATCGCATCGTTATTGAACGGAACCAACAGTGCATTCAAAATGAAGCCCGGCTTGTCCTGCGTTTTCACTGGCTGTTGCCCGGCAATCTGCGTCCAAGCCCAAGCTGCCTTGAAAGTCTCTTGCGACGTGTTTAGTCCGGGAGACATCTCGATCAGCTTCATGAGCTGAGCCGGAAGACAGAAGTGCATGCCGACAACGCGGTCAGACCTCTCACAACCGGAAGCAATTTCAGTAATGGAAAGCGTTGAGGTATTGGAAGCAAAAATCGTTTCGGGTTTGCAGGCCTGATCAAGCTTGCTAAGAAGTGTCTGCTTTGTTGAAAGGTCCTCAAATACTGCTTCAATAACCAGATCGCAGTCTGACAGGTCGTCGATAGTCGTAGTCGGCTGCAATCTACCCAGGGCAATATCGCGATCCTCTGCGCTGACCTTGCCGCGATCCACCGATTTATTGAAAAAACTATCGGTCTGCGCACGCGCACGATCCAATGCCTCATGGCTGGTATCGAAGCACCGGGTTTCAAAGCCCGCCCTGGCTGCAACTATCGCAATGCCCGCGCCCATGGTGCCACCGGCACCGCAAACGCCGACGGTTTTTATATTGCTCTTCATTTGGCCCTGAAGCTCCTGCCAATGAGTTGTCTGTGAATCTGGTTTGTGCCTTCCCAAATCTGGATGATCTTGGCATCGCGCATGAGATGCTCGACCCAGTACTCCGAGCAATACCCATATCCACCCAGCATTTGCACGGCCTCCGTGGACATCCGCATCGCAAGGTCCGAAGCCCGCATCTTGGCAATGGACGCCTCCTGCCCAAACTCAGAAGCACCACTCTCGATGAGAGCGGCAACATGGTCAATCCAGATTTCCAGCATCGCGAGATCGCTAGCCAGATCAGCGACCAGAAATTGATTGCCCTGGAAATCGATAATTTTACGGCCTGACTGCTCGCGCTCATTCATGTATGCAATCATATCCTTGAATGCGGCACGCGCGATGCCTCGTGCATGAGCTGCAATGCTCGGACGAGACTTATTCAACGATGCAAACAAGATCTTTAATCCCTCGCCAGGTGCCCCGAGAAGATTGGCACGCGGCAGTTGTCGAAACTCAATGGCACCGTGGCCGAGGCCCGATGGCCCATCTTGTCCTCGTGCGCGCCAGCGGAAAAACCAGCCGTATCCTTCTCCAGGATTAATACAGAGATAGCTCCTTTGGGATCATCAATTTCGCTCCGTTTGCCGAAGAGAAGCGTGAGTTCGGCCACGTCGCCATTGGAAATGAAGATTTTCCCGCCGCTGACAATGATGTCATCACCATCCGGCGTAAAACTGGTTTTCATTCCCGTCGCATCCGACCCCGCACTCGGCTCGGTTATAGCCAACGCTCCAAGCCCACCCTCGGCGATGCGTGGTAGCAGGCGCGATTTCTGCGCCTCTGAACCAAAATCAATCAGCGGTTTCATACCGTGAAAATTTGTCGCGTAAATAATGCCGGTGGATGCGCAAGCTTCCGAGATCACTGAAACGCATTCCAAATAAAGCCGGTAAGACATCGGCGCACCGCCATGTCCAGCATCAGCGCCTATGGGACATTTCATATGACAACGGACACAGGAGCTGGTACGAGGTCTCCACGTTTGACCATCTGCTCTAATTCGCGCTTAAGAATCTTGCCACTCGCAGTCAGCGGAAACTCTTCGACATTAATGAAGAACTCCGGCATGTCGAATTTCGACAAACCTTCATCGGCGAGATGACGCAACATCACCTCAGCCGTTATATCCCCGATGACTGCCAGACAAACCTTTTCACCTAGACGCTCATCGGCAACCGCGAAGGCCGCGGCTTTTTCCACACGCCTGTCGCGAACAGTCAAAGCCTCAATGTGCGCGGGGTAGATGTTATGGCCGCCACGGATAATCAGATCCTTTAGCCGACCCTCCACAATCAGGTGCCCCTCCTCGTTCAGCTTGCCGAGATCGCCGGAAAGAAACCAGCCATCGCGATTGAAGCTCGCTTGCGTCGCTTCCTGATTACCGAAGTATCCAAGCGTTAGGCAGGCCCCACGCCCGCCGATCTGGCCGACAGTACCTTGGGGGACTTCCACATCGGCATTCTCAGTGCTGAATATTCGAGTCTCATAGGCGTCACCACCACGACCGCATGTCGTTAGAATAGTTGCCGTCGCATCATCTGGATGGGTATATTGATGCGAGGAATTCTCGGTCATACCGTAGACGTTTTGAGGCTTGACGCCCTGCTTCACAAACGCTTCCGCTACCGTAGGCGGGATTGGAGCGCCAGCCATATAAAATGTCTCGACAGAGCCCAACCGCGGCAATCCCCTGGCCCGCTGTTCCGCCAAGAGATCCATGGCATGAGTTGGCACGCCCAGTACATAGGTGGCCTCTGTCTGGATGATCCAGTCGAGACGGCTCATACCATTCGGCGGATCATCGGCAATCAATTCACCTCCGCAAATCAGCCATTGCGCTGCCGCCACCCAGGCGATGTGATGCGAGAACGGACTCAAAGTAAGGATCTTGGATTGGCTGCCGAGATGCCAATCCCGGGCAAGATCGCGAGCATTGGCCATCAGCGTATTGGCCGAGTGCATAACGCATTTGGGTGCCCCTGTCGTCCCTGAGGTAAAGGCTAGATACTCGACGGCGTCAGGGTTGGTTGACGGTTCAGTCGCAGGGGCGGCGCCCGCTGCTGGAAACGTCTCGGGCGTGTAGACCTTCCGCAAGTAAGGGAGATCTCCAAGAAGGCTGTCCAGTTTCTTTCTGTCAGCATCTGCTCCCCACCCCGGTTCGGTCATCAGTACCGCTGTTTGTAGCTGCGACAGCAACTCGACAACCTCCGCACAGGTATGCGTACGATGCAGCGACGGGTTGCAGGCGAATGCCTCTCGCCCGCAAGCTAGGAATAAGACCAGCCCTTCCAGCCGGTTCGACATCCATATGGATACCCGATCACCGGCCACCAATCCTTGAGACCTGAGATCGGCCGCCACGCCGTCAACCCAGGCCTTAAGCTCAATCCAACTTACGCGGTGACGGCCATCACGCAATGCATGATCATCAGGGCGCTGGCCGACATGATGCGCCAGCAAGCTATAGAAGGTATCATCGGTCCATAGCCCGCGGTCGTAGTAGAACCGCGCTTGCGCCGGGTCATGCAGCGTAAGTATCGGTCGCATGTGCCATCAGTGCCCGAATTTTGTTGAATCGGGCTGCCGCCGTTCAGCAAACGAAGCACGCAACTCTTTCGATTCCTCAGTATCCAGATACCCGCGCAGCAACAGGTCATGGGCGACACGCGACAAACCGCTAACGCCACTATGGCGGGCTGCAAACGCTCCTTTCAAAGACGCCAGAGCGAAGGCGCCGCGATCAGCCACTTCAAGCGCAAACTCCCGGGTTTTCTCTGCCAGCTGATCATCAGGCACAACACGGTTGATCAAGCCCATGTCCTTGGCTTCATGTGCTGTCATCTTCTGATTGCACATCCAGATTTCCTTGGCGCGCTTCTTGCCAACGAGATCCTCTAGAAACCACGTGCCGTAACCAGCATCGAAAGAACCCATCATCGGCCCAACCTGGCGGAAGACAGCTGTCTCCTTGGCAATGGTTAGATCGCAAACCACCTGTAGAACGTTTCCGCCACCAACTGCATAACCGTTGACGCTAGCGATCACCGGTTTTTGCAGGCGGTCGATTGCATCGTACATCTCGAGCGTCGGCAACACTCCGGCGTAAAGCGTTGTGTCCTCCATGCCGTCCTTTTGGCCGCCAATACAGAAGAATTTGTCGCCCGCTCCAGTAATCACCAGAACACGGGTGCGGGTCTCTCGGCGGGAAGCGTTGATGCAGTCGCGAATTTCATGGCACATCGTCTCGTTGAACATGTTGCCATTATCTGGCCGGTTCAATGTGATGGTGCCAATCGGGCCGTCTTCCTGATAAAGGATGGTTTCGAAACTCATCGTCGTCTCCTTGGATAATTTGGCCGTCGGGCAAACCTGGGCTGTCTTGTTTATCTGAACTGCCCATCTCTATACTTAAGGAGACTGGTAAGGACAGCCCCCAGGTGGGAGTTGTCACAGTAACTCCGAACTGCCCATCATCATATAAATTGGAACATATCGAAGCATTCGGCACCCATTACAATCATCTGCGCCGGGGTCGAGCTGCAGGTCGGTTTCAACGACTGCACTGGGGTAAAAATTGAAACACTACCCATACATAGCCGTACAACTCCCCAGGGCCATATCCTGCCCTTAGTTTGCCGTCATGCCGCCATCGATTACGAGTTCACTACCGGTCACCCATGAAGCTTCATCGGAGGCTAGGTAAAGACAGCCGGCGGCGATGTCGGATGGGGTTCCAAAACGCCCAAGGGGAGTTGCTTCCAGGCGCTTGAGAGAGATTTCTGGATTGGCATGGCCGGGCCTGGTCATTGGCGTGTCGACGAACCCAGGATGCACAGAGTTTACTCGGATCTTGTCGGGCGCATATTGAATCGCAGCGGCCTTCGAGAAGATGCGGACCGCACCTTTCGAGGCATGATAGGCCGCATTCGAATGCGAGCCGATAATTCCGCAAATCGATGAGATGTTGATGATCGAGCCGCCACCGGCGCGCTGCATTGCCGGAATGGCCGCCTTGGTGCCGAGGAAAACGCCCGTAGCGTTGGTCTCCATGACCTGGTTCCATTGCTCAAGTGTTTGCTCGGTAATGCGCGACCCTGCTGTCATTTCCGTCTGGATGTTTAATGTCGGATCACGTCCGGAGATGCCGGCAATGCTGCACAGGATATGAAGATCGCCAAAAGCTCTTTCCATCTCGGTCATAACCGAAGCCCATGCAGATTCGCTTCGAACATCGTGTGTCATGAATGCGGCCCGACCACCCTGTTCCACAATCTCACGCGCAATGCTTTCACCAAGCTCGGCATTTGAATCAGTCAGCATAACATTGGCGCCATGCAAGGCGAAAGTCCGTGCTGTTTGCGCGCCAATGCCTGATGCACCGCCGGTCACGATAGCTGTTTTTCCGATCAGTCGTTGTCCTGGTTGCATAACGAAAACCTCTCACTTCTGGAACTAAAACAGGCATTGTCACATTAGGTGAAATCAGCCAAATCTGGGGAATCGAGTAACAGGCTAGGCCTTTGAAATCTCATGTGTCAACATTAGCGCTTGTCGGCAAATCCCGTTCAATCTGACTTATTGTGACAACACTGCCACAAAGCTTTATTGGCCGTTACAGCCGGTTACGACTCTAGGCTGCCGGAACGTTGCACGAAGCATGAACAAGCAGGATCTTGATCAAGCTCAATGGATCACGAGACCGATGATGCTTTCTTAGTCTTGATAATTTTAACTGGCGGAGTTTTTGACCGATGAGCATTCGGAGTCCAATTCTGAGCGCGTCGCATGCCTGCCCCCGTTGGGCTATTGTCGCCGCTTTCTTGTCAGTCGGGTTTGGCTTGCTCACAGTGATCGTTGGCGGTCGCGCGCTTTTCGGGGACGCGGCTGCCCGGGTCGCAGTGGGGAATGCCGTTCCTTTCGTCCTCTGGTTCAACTTCTTGTGCGGCTTTGCCTATGTTGCAGCTGGTATCGGGCTATACCGGTGGACGCGATGGGCGGCCCTGCTATCTGCCGCGATTGCCGTATCAACGCTTGTGGTGTTTGGCGCATTCTTGTCGCATATCGCGCTAGGTGGTCTATTCGAGACGCGCACAATCGGAGCAATGATCTTGCGAAGCACAGTATGGTGCGCCATTGCCATACCAGCATGCCGCTCCCTGGCGTGTGGACGAGCATGATCCGGGCAGATGGTCATTACAACAACAACAGCTTTGCCATCGATGTTGCATCCACATGCATAAATACTCCAGAATGGAATTCGGATGGATCGATGCCGACATCGCGAAATTGCTCTGGGCTAAGCGAGCACAGAATCTACTCAGGGACTCTTTCTGTTTCCTGGACGACGTGGCGCGGATCACCGTCTAGCGACCAGGCAGTACGCCCGCTTACTTGGGCATCAGCACCTGTAATAGACAGACCTTGAAGCCCACAGAACGCCAAGGAGTTAGCTGCAATTCAGCTCAAGGCTTTTTGCTCCTCGAAGCGTCACGACGGATCAATCAGAGCCGCAGGGATTGGCAGGCCGCTTTCGAGGTGATCCGCTACTATCTCCGCCAGGGTCGGTGCCAGGAGAAATCCGTGCCGGAAAGCGCCGTTGACGAACAGGCGCCTGCCGCGCGCAATGATCTTCGGCACGTTGTCATTGAAAGCAGGCCTGACCCCGGCGGAAAATTCGACAATATTTGCATCTTTGAATCCAGCATGGATGGTGCATGCGGAAGCGAGCAACTCAATGGCGGAACGCACTGTCACCGCTCCAGCGTCTTCGCTCTCCACGACAGTTGCGCCAATCATGTAGCGAGCATTACCCCAGGGCACGACGTAGATCGGGAATCGCGGATGCAGCAGTCGAATGGGTCGCGTCAGATCCAGACACGGCGCATCCACGACCACCATTTCTCCACGTACACCACGCAACCCGGCGAGTTCACCGCGCGCACTCATCCCTCGGCAATCGATCACTACGTCACCAGCCGCCGCCGCCATCCAGACCGGTTCTTCGACAGGATCTTCAAAACAAACTTCACCACCCAACCGGCGCAATTCCTCAGTCAGGAAGTCGAGGGCTGGTCTTGGCGCCATGTGCGCCTCTTCCTGAAACAGCAGTCCGTATCGGAAGCGCTCGGATAGGGCTGGTTCCAGGGCGGCAATTTCGTCCGCATCAATGTTGCGATGTCCTTCAGTCATCCGAGCAAAACGCAGCAGCTCGCCGCGATCCCGGCCGGTTGCCACAACCAGGCTGCCTCTTGCTGTGACGCCAGGATATGCCTGGCGCCACAGTTCAAGACCGCGCAATCCCAGTTGCTTGATGATCGGTTCGGCTGCCTCGGATTCGCAGTAGGGCGCCAGCATCGCGCCAGCGAAGCGACTGGCGGCACCGATCGCACTCTGCTGTGTAGCTTCACGCAGCGTCACCGTATGACCACGTCGCGCCAAAGTGAGCGCCTGCCACAGGCCAAGTATGCCGCCACCGACAACAGTAATGGTTAATTGGTTCACCGCTCCGGTCCGCAATTGATCAATATAGCTTGAAGGGTTTGTATCAGACTACGAACTCGACACCTTTACGCTCGCAATTGGCGACAGCATCGTCAATAGACCCCGGCCGCCCGCTCGCTCGTTGCTGTCGTGACATTGAAAGAGCCGCTCCAGGCGCATCTCTCATACGCACTTGGAGCACGGGTCCACGCCGCACTTGCCGGGTGATGCCTTACCGTTTTGGCGCTCAATCTGGAATCAAACGCCGTGGCGACCCAGAACGGTATGGATATCTGCAACGCAACCAATCTCCATCATCTCGTCCATCGACAAAGATACGCCGAACGTGCTTTCAAGCCCGGCGATCAACGCAATGTGCTGTAGCGAATCCCACCGCTCAACATCTTCGTGGGAGGTATCAAATCGAACCTCGCCCTCAAACTGGAAGATATCAGAAAAAACCTCCGCGATATCGGCCCGCACGACAGCTGCCCCAGGCGAAGTGGATTTCTTCTCAGTTATTGTTTCTTCAGACATATCTCATGCTCATCGCTTGCTGTGACGCTAATTCAAAAATACCGCACTCACGCTTTCGACCGCCGCTCCAAAAACAGCGTTACGAAAAACGAAGCCACATCTTCATTGTCTTGATTGTGAATAATGGTCCGAGCGATAAGTAATCCCCATCCGGGTTTTGAAGTCGTCAGCAGCTTACGTTCCGCCAGGGAAGCGAACGTCAGAACGTCACCTTCATACACCGGTCGATGCCAGCGCAGCTGCTTGATCCCGAGCGACGGGCCCAGTTGCGGAACCGAATGTCCCGCGGCCTGCAGTTTCACGGTTTCCCGCATATAGTATCTCACCAGACGCTGCATCCATACCGCCGTTACATGCCAGCCACTCGCACTTGGCCGCTCCACCGCGGCGTCGGGATGCACCGGCTGACGACAATAGCGTTTGCCAAAATCCGCAATTCTGTCGGCCGTGAACTCATGGTCGCCAAGTTTGATCTCGTCGCCCTGCCGAACATCCTCAAAATATTTAATCCCGTGATCCCCTGGCCGACGGACCACTGTCGAGGTGCGATGATCGCTTTCGAACTCGGTCGCGCCGTCGGACCTGATCTCACGATACATGAAGTCGAGCTGCAATTTCCAGGACATGACGACACGCCCGCCCGCATTGAGAGCTGCACAATCCAACGTGCAGGCGCCAAAGCCGGGCCGCGCGGAACCCGACGTCTTAGCCAAAACAGAAACCTGGCAGCTCAATTGATCGCCCGGCCTCACCGGCGTTCGCCATTTGATTTCCTCAATCGCGTGAAGCCTCGCAACCCGGCAATGCGATAGCAGGCCATCATGGAGCATGGTCATGAAAACCGTGCAGATGTGCCAGCCCGAAGCAGCCAGCCCCTTGAGCATTGTCGTCCGTGCCGCCTGCTCGTCGATATGAGACGGCTGGGGATCGTATTGGCGGGCAAAGCCGATAATATCTTCCCGACTCACCAAGCAATGCCCGAAGGTCATAACCTGGCCGACCGCAAGATCCTCCCAAAACAACCCGTCATTGCAGTGAGCTCGTTTCACCGCTGCCGCCAACACCGTCATGATGGCTCTCCTGCCAGTACGAGACTGGCATTCTGGCCGCCGAAGCCAAAGGAATTTGACAGCACGGTTCCAACCTTGGCTTGGCGGCTCTTGTTCGCCACGACATCGAGCGGGATCTCCGGGTCAGGGATATCGTAATTCATGGTCGGCGGCAGCGTTCCATGCAAAATGCTCATCAGAGAAAACGCGGCTTCGATCATACCCGCTGCGGTCAATGTGTGCCCGATCATGGATTTGTTGGAGCTAATTGGCGTCGCATGGATCGCATCACCAAACACCGCCTTGAGCGACAGATACTCCATCTTGTCGTTTTCCTGCGTGCTCGTGCCGTGCGCGTTGATGTAGTCGATGTCTTCCGCATCGACCGCTGCATCCGCCAGCGCCGACCGGATCGCACTAATAATCGGCTTGCCTTCCGGGTGGGTTCGGGTGCGGTGGAATTCATCGGCTCTTTCGCCGCATCCGCTCACAACACCCAGTATCGTCGCCCCACGCGCCTGTGCCGCCGCATATGATTCCAGAACAAACGCGCCCGCACCTTCCGCCATCACAAACCCTGCCCTGTCTTTCGCGAACGGGCGCGATGCCTTTTCAGGCGGCTCGTTATACGTCGACAACGCCGATAACAGCGAAAACCGGATCAATGCCTCGGCGTGGACCGACCCATCCGTCGCCACGCACAGCGCAGCCTCCGTATCACCGCGACGGATTGCCTCGACACCGAGCATGATCGCGGTCGCCCCCGAAGCGCAAGCCGTCGAGAGTGATATCGGCAGGCCCTGCGTGCCAAATTCCTCTGCCAGAGATTCACCAACACTGGCGAACTGAAAAAGCGGATAGAGATCATTAAAGCGACCGCTGCTCGCAGCCCTCAAAAGGTGCTTATAGCCTTGCTCGGGAGCCGCGTCATTGACATCGCCAAACAGCGCCTTGCGCTGTGGCCATTCCAATTCGGTCGGTGGTGTCGCAAGAAACAGCGGCCCTGGAAATCTTGCCCTCGTTCCGATACCGGCTTCGGCCACGGCTTCGCGCATGACCTCGGCTGCCATCGCCGTTGAAAGCGCGGGCGCCGAGTATGCGGCAAGCTCCATAAAGTCAACAGTGCCAGCAACTGTCGTCCTCAGCCCCTCGGTTGGAAAACGTGTAATGGTGTGCAGGCCGGACTGCCCGCGTGTCAGCGCCCGCCAGTTTTCCTGCTTGCCTCGGCCGAGAGATGTCAGCACGCCGAAGCCCGTTATAACCACAACCGGACGGCTTCTATTGTCTTGCAATTGTTTGCCCATTGGCTCTCTATCAGTGTGTATCTACGGTTTCGACGAGGGCCAGTCCCTCGCCGCGCCAGTGTCCCCAACCCGTTACGAGAAGGCGCGTCGGCGCGCCTTCGAAAAGCCGCTCGCGCCCGCTGTCATCGAAGGGGCGAAAAAACCGACCCTCTGCGATTGCAAGAGCCGCCAGCGCGAGGCCTGCTGGGAAATGTGCCTCCACCGAATGCCCGAGCAGCGTCCCGAAGGCCCGAATTGCAGGCGCGACACCATTGCTTTCCAATCCGTCAAGCCAACCCAGTTCATTGCTCGTCGCCGACTCGACTCCACTCGCTCCGCTGAGGACACCAAGCGCCCCCGGCCTAAGAGGGGCATCAAGTTTCGCGTTAAGTTCTTGCAACAGCGGATCGGCATTCCCGGCTTCATACCGTTCATCCGTCGACCGCTTGGCCTGCCCGGATGCCACCGCTGAAATCCGGCCATAAGGCTTTCGTCCACGGGCCTTTGCATGGGCATCAGATTCCAGCACGAGGAACGCACCAAGGCTCCCCATTATAAAGCCGCCATTACCATCACTCAGGCTGGACCGCCCCCACACGGACTTGAACGGCCCCTGCCACAGCGCCCCGCACAGTTCATAACTCAATGTAAGATCTGCCCGTTCGCTATTAAAAGCACCGCCCACGAGAAAGCACTCGCCCTGGTTACTTTCGATCCGCCGCACCGCGTCCTCAATGGCGCTGACGCCAGCCATTTCTTCGCCCTTGTAGGTGCGTGATGATCCAGTCACGCCATGAACGATAGAGATGTTGCCAGCAAGAAGATTGGACAATTCGGCAAGATAGAGCGTCGGCCTGAACGCCGTCTGCAGCGCTTTGTTCAATGCTTTGCCAAATGCAGCTCCCGTTAACGCGCCGCACGAGCTGGGCGCATCGGCGAGCGCAGCAAGCACATTTCCATCCGCCACCTCATCGCGCTCACCATTACCAGCCGCAACGATCAAGTCGGTTTTATCGAGTAGTTCCTGCTTGCCCGACAGACCGGCATCATCAAGCGCCAGCCCTGCAGCATAGACCCCTATCCGCTGCCAGATCCCCATTTGACGCAAGTCGCCCTTTCTCTCGATCTGTGCGCAAAAATCAATGTCGGCGAGCGGATGAACCGGATAGGGCGCAAAGCGCGTTTCATCGATAACCGGATTGCATCTGTCATCCATGAGCAATGCCTGGTGTGCTGCATTGCCCGCGCCATGCGAGCTAACGAGCCCGAGGCCGGTAATCCAGACCTCGGGTTTACGCGATGCACCGCTGCGCGAATCGAATGTAGTCATTCTGCCTCACGGTCTCCAAAAACCATTTGCCGAAAGCCATTTGCCGGAAGAATGGCCCTTGGTCATGCAAACGGCGCTGATCCAGATCACATTGCGCGCGAACTATTTTCGCTGACGAATTGCTCTCAATTTCATTTGCGTTAACCATGCCCACGCGACCCGGTTGCAGCCCAGACACCTTCGCAGGCGGCCTGTGTCGCAACCCAATTCAGCATGACAACCCGCTGTTCCCCCGCATGCGCCGCAGCCCCATGCCAGGATCTATCGGTGCGCGAAGGAGGATTCAGTGCACCGGCGCCTGTTGGAACATCTGCTATGTCGCCACTCGGATCATTATTCCGTGGCACGATGCACAACCCGCCACTTCTATCGTCCCAAATATTGTTGAGATAAAGTAGGCAGGTGACGACGCCATCGTTGTGGTTGATCCAAGTTTCGCAGTCGCACCTATGCCCCTGGCCGCAAACGAATATCACCATCGATTTATCGGACAGATCGATTCCGGACTTCCTTTCAATCACGGTCTGAAAATCCTTGGCGCATACCTCCCTAATCAGTTCGGCAAAAGCCGGCCCGTAGATCAGTTCGGAAAGAGAAAAAATGCCGGGCCCGGCAATCTGGGGAAAGTCGGCGCGCACAGTGGCAAGGTCGACCGCACTCAGGACAGCAGGCACCATCAGGAAACCGCAAGCCGCGTTCGGCAGTGGCGCCTCAGCGATAGCATCCAGACTGAGCAAACCAACCTCCACTGCAGGCCTTATCCCCCTGGGGGATCAAACGGCCAACCTACAAGGGGGATCTTGCCCGAAGACAATAACCTCTGGTCTGATGCAAATCAGATAAGTCGTCATGAAAGGAAACATTTTCTGCTGCACGGCTTCGCAATCAGGCACGACAGGTGAACGAACAAGGACGGTGACGCCCTCAACCTGCAGCATTGGCAAGCGCCGTGATATCAGGCACCGAGAACTCACGGCGTCCGTTGAGACATATGATCTGCTTCTCGTTCAGCACTCTTATCTGGCGAATCACCGTCTCATAGGTCAGACCCAGGAAGTCAGCCATTTCTTCGCGTTTGAGATGCAGCTCGAAACTGCCTCCACCGTCAGCGTCGTGAAGGCGCGCAAGTTTCGACCGGGTCGCCAGCAGATAAAGCAGGCTGGCGACCCGCTCATTGGCCGTCTTTCGTCCCAGCAGAACCATCCAGTCGTGCGCATTATCGAGCTTGTCCAGGCTGTGTTCCAGCAGGTGCTGGCTCATCTCGGGATGACCCTTCAGCATCGCCTCGAACTCGGCAAGCCGGAAACAGCACAGCTCCACCTCCGTCGCCGCTTCGGCAAAATACGGCACCTGTCGCGAAAAGGCGCGACCGAGAATATCTGGTGGAAACAGCAACCCGACAATCTGCTGGCGTCCATCAAGAAGCAGTTTGGAAAGTTTGACGACACCCGAGGCCACAGCCGCGAGCAGAAAAGGTTTGTCGCCGCGCGACAGGATCGTCTGGCCCGGCTTGTATTGGCGATGATGCGCGATCCGGCTGAGCCTGGTGACTTCTTCGCCAGTCAGCGCGCTGCAAATGCCGCTTTGCCGAATCACGCAGTTTCGGCATCTCTCCGGAACCCGGTGACTGTCTGCCGGCATTTTCTGACCATGCATGACCACGTCCTCGAACCACTTCCCGGCACGATCACCAGGGCTGCGGACTATATGCCCGCCATATCCCGGCAGGTCATCAATTTTGGCCCTATGCGGGGAAGTGACGCTGTGATCGCTGTCAGCGCCATTTTCCGGTTGCTCAAAGCGTGACAACGATCTTTCCGAAAACATCACGGCTTTCAAGCCGTTCGAGGCCTATTTTGATGTCCTTGAGCATTAGTGTGCTGTCAATGACAGGGTTAACGTCACCGCGCGCCATCTTCTCCATGACCGCCCGCATATTTGCCAGAGTACAACCAAAGCTACCGAATATGCGCAACTGTTGTTGAAACAAAGTAAACAAATTCATCTTGGTTTGTAGGCCTGTCGTCGATCCACATGTAACGAGGCGGCCGCCACGTTTCAGGGAGAACATACTGCCTGGCCAGGTGTCTGCGCCGACATGCTCGAACACGACATCGACACCCTGCTTGTTCGTCAGTCGCCGCGCCCGGCTTTCGAATGATTGCGTGCGGTAGTTAATGACATGATCGGCACCGAGCGCGTGAGCCTTGTCTCCTTTTTCATCGCTGCCCACCGTGGTTATCACCGAGGCACCCGCCGCTTTGGCTAGCTGGATCGCCGCCGAGCCGATCCCTGAACCACCAGCGTGAATCAGCACACATTCCCCCGGCTGCAGCTTGGCATTGTCGAACAGCATGTGCTCCGATGTGCCAAAAGTGATTGCCGCGAGCGCTGCACCAATCGCATCGACACCATCAGGCGCGGGCACCGCCAGTCGGGCCGGCACATTTATGAGTTCGCGGCAAAACCCATCGATATGAAAACCGTAGATATTACCGGTCGATCCACTCCCCTCGCAGAAATTATCGCGCCCTTCGACGCATGCAGGACATTCACCACAGGTCAGCGCACCATAGAGCGCAACCGTGTCGCCAACCGCGAGCTCCGTCACATCGGCTCCCATCGCCACAATCTCGCCCGCTCCTTCCGCACCGGCGATCACCGGCAATGTGCGCTTGGCAAAAGCCATGCCGCGCCAGCCCCAGACATCGATATGATTAAGCGCTACAGCCTTAATTCGCACTTGCACTTCACCATTTCCTGGCGCATCCGGCGCAGCAATGTCGCAAAGCTCAAGATCGCGTTCTCCTTTGATCCTCAACGCCTGCATGATGGCCATCGCTCCTTGGTTGTCGTTATTGAACGTAGTTCCGGAACCACCATCGATCGGGTTCTCGAACAGATATCTGCCGTTGGACGAAGCCGGCCTGCTATGCCGGCTCGGCTGCAAAAACCGCGCAAACATTCTGGCCGCCAAAGCCAAATGAATTCGATAGAACCGTCGCAACTTTGGCCGGCCGACTTTGATTTGCGACGACGTCGAGCGGAATGGCTGGATCGGGGTGGTCATAGTTAATCGTCGGCGGAAGCGTTCCGGAGATGATCGTCATTAGTGAGAATACCGCCTCGACAGCGCCTGCCGCGATCAGCGTATGCCCGATCATTGATTTGTTAGAACTGATAGGTATCGTGTCGATTGCCTCGCCGAATACCGCTTTCAGAGACTGGTATTCCATCTTGTCGTTCTCCGGCGTGCCGGTGCCGTGAGCATTGATGTAGTCGATCTCCGCCGCGTCTGTGCAAGCATCCATCAACGTATTTCTGATCGCACCGATGATCGCCGAACCATCCGGTTTAGAGCGCGTACGGTGATAGTGGTCGGCACGTTCGCCACAGCCGCGCACGATCCCCAGGATGCGTGCGCCCCGCGCTTCGGCTGCATCCATCGATTCCAAGACTACTGCCCCAGCCCCCTCCGCGACAACGAAACCATTGCGGTCTTTGGCAAAAGGACGCGAAGCTTTCTCCGGCGGGTCGTTGTGGGTAGAGAGCGCAGACAATAACGAAAACCGCATCAACCCCTCTGGATGCACGGTTGCATCAACGCCGACTGAGAGCGCTGCCTCTGCTTCTCCACGCCTGATCGCCTCAAGCCCGAGTTGTATAGCGCTCACACCTGAAGCGCAGGCCGTGCACACCGAGATTGGCTGACCTGTTGTGTCAAATTCGTCAGCGACATGCCCTGCAAGGCTCGCAAACCGTACATGATCGGCGAGCTTGGCAAAACGGTCGATTTGTCGATCATGACGCACGGCTTCAGCCATCCGGAGATAAACATTTTCAGTATCATTTTCAGGCGCGGCCGCTAGTAGAGAGGTAAGCTGCGGCCACTCCAACTCAGACGGCGGCGTCGCGATAAACAGCGGCCCGGGGAAAGCGCCGACGGCGCCGATTCCGGCTTGACCCAGCGCCTCATCAACCACGCCCGACGCCATCCGGCGCGCGAGTTCAAACGCTGAATATGGTTCTACGCCCATGAAGTCGACACATCCCGCCACGCGGGAGCGTAATCCTTCGGTTGGAAAACGAACAATCTCGCGCAAGCCCGAGCGCCCGGCGACCAGCGCCTGCCAGTTCGCAGCGACGCCCTGACCGAGCGAGGTAATAACCCCAAGCCCGGTCACGGCCACGACCGGCCGGCCACGCTTGTCCAAGTGACGCTTCCCCGCCATCACGAGCCCGCCTTGCAAACGACTGCGAGTGCTTCGCCGCGCCAATGACCCCAGCTAGTCACGAGGATATTTTCAGGCTGCCCGACGAATTCTTGTTCGACGCCGGATTGTTCGAACGGAGGAAAGAAACTGCCGTTGCGCAGGGCTAGCCCTGCCAGAGCAACACCCAGAGGAAAGTGAGCCTCCACGCCATGACCGAGCCCCGTACCATAGGCCCGGACAACCGGCGGATGCCCCAGCTCATCGAGACCTTCAAGAAAACCGAGTTCTTCGCTGGTTGCCGGTTCCGCACCACTGGCCCCGCTCAGGATGGCAATCGGTCCTTCGCCAAGACTATCCTTGATCACAGCGAATTGCTCGCCGGCAATCCTCGCCGCCGCGCCATCTTTACGGTTGCAGCGATCGGATTGGATGCTGGCGATCTCAGCGTAGATCTTTGCGCCACGCGCCTCGGCATGGGCGCGTTCCTCCAGCACCAGGAAGGCACCGACACTGGCGGCGGCAAAACCGGCGGCAGGCCCCGTCCCCGCCCGCTGCCAAATGGGTTTGAACGGGTTTTGCGCCAGCATCCCTCCCAATTCGAAATTGAGTAAGGCATCCTCGCGTTCGGAATTGAACGCACCTCCGACGAGAAACAGCTTACCCTGGCCCGCCATGATGCGGCGGGTCGCGGTCTCTATCGCCGCAACGCCTGCCATCTCTTCGCCCATGAACGTCCGCGATGATCCTGTAACCTTGTGGACGATCGAAATGTTGCCCGCCAAAAGGTTGGACAGTTGCGCCAGAAATAACGTCGGACGCAGGTTACTCGGCAGGATCTCGTTGGCGCGGACCTCTCCATCATCGCGGGCCGAGATGGTCTCCAGCACCTTCATGTCGGTTGACGTATCGCGTTCACCGCTACCAGCTGCAGCGATCAAATGCGTCTCGTCAAGAAGTTCGAGACAACCCGCGATCCCTGCATCTTCCAGCGCCAGACCGGCTGTGAACGTGCCGATCCGCTGCCACGGTTCCATCTGCCGCAGATCGCCTTTTTTGGGAATTTGCGTCGAAAAATCCACCGGCCCGAGCAGATGCACCGGATAAGGCGCAAACCGCTCTTCATCGACCACCGGCCACGCCGCTGCAGACGTCTTATCATCGCCTGCCTGCTTTTGACCCAGTTTTTGCCAATGCGCGTCAGCACCTTCGCCGAGGCCGCTCAGCAAGCCGATCCCGCTAATCACGACAGTGGCGTTCACCGACATCCCTCCTCGATTTCGACGACATCTCCATTGCGAATCACGAGACCCACCTCACCCGCGCGTTCCAACATATGGCCTCTCAATTGATTATTGGGATAGGGCACGATGCGAAACATCAGCGTCCCGTCACATACGTGCTTTTTTTCCAGCTGACGGCAGATACTGGCTTTCATGACCGCATACCCCGATCCATCGTGAATACGCGTCGCCTCACACACCAAATCCGTCCCCGGCGTCACAAAGTCGCGCAGTTTCACATCCTTGAGGGCAGCGAGAAACGGCATGATGGTAAACCCGTTGAGGGAGAGCAGCAGGAAACCGCAGGTTTGCGCCATCATCTCTGTCAGCAACACACCCGGCATTAACGGATGTCCGGGGAAATGGCCTGCAAAGATCGAATGATCTTGTGGTACACTGGCTCGAACCGATATCGTCGGCGCTGCAAGATCAAGCCTTTCGACATGGCTGACCAATTGAAATTGGTCGATCCGCATCGACAGGTCAGCATCCTCTGGCCTTGCACCAGCCATCAGGCGGCGGTCTCTGCAGCCTTTGCTGCAATGAGTTTGTCTACTTCTGCGCAGAGATTTTTCATGACGAAATAGCGTGAACCTTTGACCGCCCCATCATTGACCTGCTGGGTCCAACCATCGATCGGGACACTGATTTCGTAAGTCTGCTCAATGTTAAAGACGGCATCGAGAAAATCCAGGCTATCAACGCCAAGGTCTTCCGTTATATGGCTTTCCGGCGTGATATTTTCGCGCGGAACATCACAAATCTCGGATATGAATCCGGCAACAGTTTCGTATGTCGAAGACACCTGCAATTCCCATCATTCGTTGTTGTCAAGACGCCTGCTACGCACGATTGCCGTCGCATCCGCCAATATCCGGCTGCATTCTTGCAACAATACAGTAGCAAACGAATGCATCACCGAACTCATCACTGCCCGAGACTAGCTCAGTGCAGCGCACGAAACCTGATCTGAATCACTTACGATAGATTTCTCCCGGCCTATGGTCTGCCTCAATAGAACTCAGGAACCCGCAGATCCTTCATGACCGATGATCAAAAGGCTTTTGCCTCGTCTGCCGCCCAAGACAGCGCCAAGAGCGACACCGGAACCGATCATTCGGGTGACAGAATGGATCAGTTTCATCTCGGCTACCGCGATAGCGTCAGCCGGACAATTACAGCAGACGACGTTGCCAGATTTGCCAGCCTGTCCGGTGACTACAATGCGCTCCATATCGATGATGAATTCGCCGCTCGCACTGAGTTCGAGCAGCGCGTCGTTCACGGCTTTCTGCATGCCAGTCTGCTGTCCACCCTCGTCGGCATGAAAATTCCCGGCCAGGGCGCACTTTATCTGTCCCAGAGCTTCGACTTCACCAATCCAGTGTTTATCGGAGACACGGTGAAGGCAACCGGCATCATCGAGAAAATCGACAGCGAAACGCGGGTCCTCACCATCGCCACGGAAATTACCAATCAGCACGGCAACGTCGTGCTCACCGGGGCGGCAAGAGTAAAAGTTCTCCGCCTGACGCCAATCCCAAGTCAACCGGCAGCCAACATGAAACCAGGCTTTTCAAACACACTTCTCAACGATCAAACGGCCCTCGTGACCGGCGCTTCACGTGGTATCGGCCGCGCCATTGCAGCGACACTGTGTGACCACGGCGCCCACGTTTATATCAATTATCTAAACAGCGAACAGTCTGCCGCAAGCCTCGTCCGCGAGCTCGAACAACGCGGTGGTTCGGCCACCATGATCAAAGCCGATGTAACCCAGCCCACAGAGGCTAGTCGGCTTATTGAAGAGGTCAGCGCCAGGCAAGGAATTGATATCTTGATCAACAACGCCGGACCAAAGATCAAGTCGGCTCCGTTTTCAGGTGTCGTGTGGGCCGACATGCATCAGGCGCACGAACAGATCGTCGGTGCCGCATTCCATATGACGCAGGCCGCACTGCCAAGCCTCAAGGCGCGCAAAGGCCGGATCGTCAACGTGCTCACGTCCGCCGCACTCGGGCGCACCGCACACAATTGGCTACCTTATGTTTCCGCAAAAGCGGCGCTGCTCGCCATGAGCAAAAATATCGCCCAGGAGCTTGGCCCGACGGGGGTGCGCGTCAACATGGTTTCACCTTCGATGGCTGCGACCGATCTAACCGCGGAAGTTCCTGACAAGATCCGGCAGATGATCGTATCGCGAACCCCGTTACGACGTTTGGCGACGCCGGAGGATGTGGCCGGCGCCGTCCTGTTTCTCGTCTCGCCATATGCAGACTTTATCACCGGCGAGAACCTGCTCGTAGCCGGTGGCGATATCATGCTGTAGAGAAACCCGGAACCGCCAACATGACCGCTAATGCTCTCAAAAATGGAGATTCAGCCCCAGCTATTCGGGTGCACGTGCTCGGTTACGCCGCCAGCGACCTGTTGCATCAGGCTCTGCCTTCTGCATTTGCGGCCACCGGCTATGCGGCAAAGTTAACCGTCGCCGGTTATGGCACCGTCATTCCCGAGTTGCTCGCAGCCAGCACCGACAAGCCGGACACGCTCATCATCCAGATGGACGTCCAGGGTTTCTACACGCGCGACTGGCGACAAACACCCACCGACGGCGAACGCCTGCTTGAGGAAAAGACCGATATGCTCCTCACCGCGCTTGAGACGTTCTCTGCAGATGGTGGCAATGGCTGCCAGATACTCATAAACAATTTGCTTTCACCGATCTCACCCTCGGCGGGCTTTCTCGATACCTACCACCCGGATGGTGCCGAATTCTCTGCCAGCTACTTCAACCGCCGCCTCAGCGAGCTTGCCCGACAATCCGACCGCATCACCATTATCGACACCAATCTCGCCATGGCCGACATGGCGCCCGTCAAGCGCCGTGACGCCAAGCTGTGGTTCTACGGCCGCATCCCTTATTCCTCCCTTGCAACGCAGGCATTGGCACGGGCGTTCGCAGAGGCCTACGCAGCGCGCATCGCATCTCCCGTCAAGGTCTTGGCGCTCGACCTCGACAATACGCTCTGGCGCGGTATCTTCGGCGAAGACGGTGTGGTCGGTCTCGATTGCGGTGATGATTTTCCCGGCAACGCCTTCAAGGCGTTTCAAGATGAATGTCTGCGGCTCAAGAGCCAGGGTATGCTGTTGACCATCTTGAGCAAGAACGATGCTGACGTCTTGAGCGTGTTCGACGAACATCCGGGTATGGCCCTCAAACGCGGTGACTTCATTGGTCACCGTATCAATTGGGCACCCAAGCCAGACAATATCCGCGAGCTTGCCGCAGACCTTGACCTGGGACTGGACAGTTTCGTGTTTCTCGACGACAGTCCGCATGAACGCGAAGCTATGCGCCAGCTCACACCCGAGGTGCAGGTCCCCGAACTGCCGGAAGACGCCGCAATTCGACCTGACTTTCTGCGCAACTTCAAACCAGTATGGCCACTCCGCCTGACAGCGGAAGACCAGGCGCGATCCGAACTCTATGCCGTGCAATCCAGAGGCCGTGCCCTAAAGCGCCAAGCCGCCAGTCTTGAGGATTATTTGGACAACCTCGGCCAGTGCCTTCACGTCGAGCTCGTGGCCCCTTCAACTCTGCCGCGCATCGCCCAGATGCATGCCCGCACCAATCAGTTCAACCTGACGACGCGACGGCTGAGCGAGGCCGAACTCAGCGCTATGGCAAGCCAAGAGGGCAGCCACTGCGTTGTTCTAGGCCGCCTCAATGATCGCTTCGGCGACCACGGCATCGTAATCTGCGCAACCGCAAGATTGACGGGGTCCTGTGCCGAAATTCTGACTTTGTTAATGAGTTGCCGCGTCATCGGCCGCGAAGTCGAGCGCGCATTTTTGGATGCACTCTTGGAGCATCTGACCGCACGCGGCATTGAAACAGTCGAAGCCGCCTACATTCCGACGGCCAAGAACACGCCAGCTCGCGATTTCTACCAGAATATGGGGTTCGTCCGTCTATCTGCCACCGAGTCAGAACATCACGACTCAACCATGTGGCTATGGCAAAAAGATCGTCATGACCGGCCTGGATCCAGATTTATCACGACCGATTCAGCCATCGTCATGTGAATCTTGAATTCTAGTTAAGCCGTTTTTTCCTCGACCCGCAGTCTTCAGGATGAACGCGACCGAACACCCGCAAATCCAGAATTTATGACTTGCATCAGGTTCATCACCCTCCAATTCTTGTCGCTGGGCTACAAGTCACCACTACGCTTCGAAGCAGAGATGGCATATCGGATCAAAGAGCAGATGGCTCTCCACTAAATACGGGAAGGTCCACTCCGCCGTTTTCGGTGACGACGGCGTGCTGGTGAATAGTTTAGGCTAGATAGAGAAAGCGGCAAGCGTACCCTCTTCAATAGCCTGAAAGAACTTACGCGAACCGAGAACATCACCTGCAAGCTGCACATTGATACCACGTTCAGAGAGTACATCGGCTACCGAGCGTCGCGGCTCATATCCTGCACATAGAATGACGCTATCAATGCCCAAAAGCATACGAGGAATTTGACCAGAGGGTTCAACTTTGACCCAGTCTGGACCAATTTCATGGATCTTCGTATTTGTCATGGTTTCGATCTCTAGTTCGCGCAAACGATCCAGAAAATAGACCTTGTCGGCATGCACCGCTTTGCTTAGCAAACCTGATCTAGCGACCAGGACCACCTTGCGTCCGCGATGAGCAAGAAAATCAGCAACTTCGATCCCAACCAAACCACCACCGATGACGAGACATGTTTGACCGGCTGTTTTCTCCTCGGCGATAATCTGCCAGCCTGGAACGACATGCGGAGCATCACATCCAGGAATACCTAATGTGCGGCTCTCGGCACCAGTCGCTACGATCACACTATCGGGTGCCAGGGCAACAATATCGTTAGGATTGCAGTCTTGTCCAAGATGAATATGCACTCCCTCCCGCTTAATTGCGCGCTTAAAATAGCTGAGTGCGCTTTTCAATTCTTCGCGAAACGGTGGGCGGTGAGCCAGCCGTAGTTGTCCGCCCAACTCCGCATCACGTTCCATCAGATGAACTTCATGGCAACGCCTAGCCGCAGTCAACGCGGCTGCCATCCCGGCTACGCCACCACCAACGACCACAACTTTTCTTGGTGCAGGCTTTGTCCTGGACCTCTCTTTGTACTCAAGCTCACGGCTGGCCATTGGGTTCATCGTACAGGCCACGCCGTGGTGTTGATGGACGGTGGCGATGCACTCATTGCAGGCGATACATGGCACGATTTGATCCACATCGCCTGCTTCGGCTTTAGTCGTGAAGTGCGGATCGGCAATCAATGCACGACTAAGGCACACAAAGTCGGCATCGCCATTAAGAAGGATGCGCTCTGCTACATCCGGCGTATTGATGCGTCCGACAGCCATAACCGGTATATTTACGTGGTCTTTCACTGCCCTGCTTAATGATGCGTAGCAACCTCGCTCGATACTCATGCCGGGAATAATGGCGTAGGGCCGTGAGGCGTGAAAACCGGCAGAGACACTGATAACGTCGGCACCTGCCTCCTCCAGCAAGGCTGCGATTTCCACGGCCTCATTCACTTCCAGCCCACCAGGTATCTCGTCGTGAGCATTCATTCGGCAGATCACCGGGAAATCTTTCCCGATGTCCTTTTTGATAGCTCGGACAATGTCCACATAAAAGCGCGATCGACGCTTCGTGTCGCCGCCCCATTCGTCGTCTCTTCGATTGGAATATGGCGATAGAAATTGACTGATCAGATAGCCATGAGCGCCGTGCAGCTCGATCGCGTCAAAACCCGCATCATAAGCTCGACGCGCTGCTTCAACAAAACGCTGCGTGATGCGGACAATCTCTGTCTTGGTCAATTGCTTCGGTATCGCTGGGTCGCCAACGCCAGTGAACTGTGATGCCAACGGCGACGGCGCCAAAGGAATTGAACCCGAAATCTCGGCCCGTGACTCGCGCCCGCCATGAGCAATCTGGAGCGCAATCTTTGCCCCGCCAGCATGTACCGCCTCCACCAACTTTCGCATTCCCGGCACAAAGCAATCATCATGCAGCATCGTATTGAAACGCAATCGCTTGCCTTCTTGCTCCACGTATGTCGCTTCCACGATAAGCAGCCCGGTGCCGCCGCGTGCGCGTTCGCCATAGAATTCAATTAATTCATCCGTTACGAAACCGTCGGCATCAGCAAGCTCGGTGCTGGTGGCTGCTAGAACGACCCTATTCTTCAGTATCAAATTGCCAAGATGTGCCGGCCGGAACATATTCGGAAATGCCAAGCTTCCCGTATCCATCATAGATTCTCCAGTATTACGTGTCGGCTGCAGGCGCCATCGCAGCAACTTCAAGCACCAGTCATATGATATCAACGGCCGATGCGGAATCTTTTATATCACCGCACCGCTTTCCACTGATCTTTCGGAATGTCGAAGACCTGCGGGCTCAATATAAACGGTCACGCTCGTGGGAGGATATGCGCAAATACGGTTTTCTTGCTGCTGGCGGTGGCCGCGCCTACCCGGGCAAGCTGGAAAAACTGGAGGTTGGTGCTTCCGTCGACGTCCACCTGAAACAAGAAGGCTACGTTGGCTTCGGCCGGGTTGTCGCGCCAAAGCGGGTGGCTCGCGACGTTATCATTGGTAGAGCACCGCTGTTATCGCTCCCCTTAGAGCAGCCGACCCTGGCACATGATCCGAATGATCAGCCCCAATTCCATGGGCCAATTATTACGATAGTTTCAGGGACTGGCAGTCTCATGTTTAAGGATCGGTGTGGCCGGATATGATTATATTGTTTGAGCCATAGATTGATGACTATTTGAGCCTGCTTTGTGGTGCTGAACCATTCAGCATTTAGGGTTTCATGGCGTAATCTCCCGTTGAAGCGATGAACAGGTGGGATACCGTGACAATGCCATCATGGCAGTCTCGAGGGCGAGATCCAGATACCAGAACTTGGCTTCTTTGGTGCCCGCCGGTAGAAAGCATTCTTGGTACCATCGCGGAACGTAGTGATTATTGCGAAACTGCTACTTGCTCATGCTGCTATGGCTATTGATGACGGTTCTCCAGAGAGCACGCAGAGCAATACTTCTGGTTAGGGGACAGGAATACGGCAACGGCGGACCAGAAAGAATGTAATATATTCATGCCCATCAGAATGTTTGGAGCCATCGCACTGCCTTGAGCACACGCTCAGCTTTTTCATTACACCGGAATCGAGGGCCTGAAAGGCATCCTGGAATCCCAGTCACTTCACGCCGCTCACTACGAATTTTTGAACGATAGCTCCGAGATGGTTGCTATCCGACCGAAGCTCGTCTCGTTGGTACAGTCCAGGTTTCGGCACGCCCATGAATGCCGTGCGCAGGATTCTAAAAATCTGGCTGATATGGGGTGCAATAGTGGGATAAACAATCTAGTAGACCGAGACGCCGAGATAAACCGAGACGCCGAGAGGTTCGTGAATACGCTTTATGATGTGGCCTTAGGTAGGAAGTTGCCTTTCCGTCAGTTTGAACCGTATATCATGTCCTTCTGCGGGCATCCGGAGCCCTATGAATTAGAGAACGGCCTCCTAAGTCAGTGGCGTGCATACGGACGTGAATTAGGATACGCGCTTGTGTTCGACTGCAAAGGTCTATCGGATGCACTAACCGAGGAACATCGTCGCTTCTTTTATAGTTCAGCCTACCTCAGTTCAGTCATCTACGACGGAGATGAGCAGCGTTTTGCTGAAAAGACCTCTAAATTCATCAACCTAATTGATCAGACGATAGAAAAGTCATCGGAAGTTGGTTGGACTCGCTTACTGTCCTTTCTGTTGGAAAATATTTCTCGCTATAAGCATCATGGGTTTAGAGAGGAACAAGAAGTGCGATTGGTGACATCGCCGATGAGCCAAGCATTCATAGATCACATGATCAAAGAGGATCAAAACTTCACAGCTAAGCATGCAGGCAAAGAAATTAAACGACGTGAATTTCGGGCCAACTTGGCATCCTATGTTTCTCTCTGCGGCGACAAGGAGCTTCTTCCAATTACTAAAATCATTATCGGACCGCACGCCAATCAAGAAATTTGGCGCAAGCGGCTCGAGCGTTACCTTGAGATTAAGTGTTTCAAAATACCCGTGACGTGCTCTCAGACTCCGCTACTCGGCAAGTTTTAATCGATACAGCCTGTCAACATTACCAAAACACGAAAGTGGAAGAAATCGACCTCAAGACAGGTTTAGCCAAACGCGACTAGCTCCGCTCGACCGCAGCGCATCCAGCAGCGGACATCGGGCTCGACAAGATCACGGCTCCAAGTCTAGAGGTCCGCGATGTCAATAAATGTCTACCTTTGGAACTCGCGCCGCTCAGACGAGGAGCCCGGCTGCTACCCCAGGGGCTTTTTTGCCTTGTGAGCGGAAGCCCGAAATAACGCTTACGTTATTGTTATGTATGGGTTTCCATGGTGCTGCCGAAGAGATTTGAACTCTTGGCCTCTCCCTTACCAAGGGAGTGCTCTACCCCTGAGCTACGGCAGCATATGGAGCACATATCGACAAAAAACAGCAGGCAACCTACCTTGGCAACGTGACACAGGCCGACGCCGCAAAGCAGAGCGTGTGCTATTGCCATACCATGGGCTACACTGCAAGCACTCTAAGTATGGCAATGCCACTCAGAAACAATTGAAGTCATGCCCGCCTCTACTCCTCAGTTTGCTAGGCTACCATATATTGCGGCGAGTTGCTCCATTGCCTTAGTCGCCATAGTGTCACCAATAAACACGGGCGATTCGCAGGCAGCGGACCATCTACCGCCTGCCTGGAGCCTAAATTTTCTTTGCAGCCGATCGATGCCACTTTAATCGACGGACATAATGGATCGACCGTTGAGCAACGAACAAACATCTCCCTCTGCCTCGAAAAAAACCGCCCTAGGCGATACTAAGGCCGAAAAGCGGAAACAACGATTGGCGGAACAGCTCCGCGCAAACCTGCAAAAGCGAAAAGCACTGGCCAGAGCCCTTAAAAAATCAGCACCCGACCCAGATCCAAACTCCTGATGTTGTGTCATGTCGATAATTTTGGCCCAAACTTCCTGGCCCAAACTTCTAAGAACACAGACTTCTAAATAACTACCGAATGCTCAACAATTGAGCCCCTCATTCGAGCACCTATAAGGGATACCACGGAGACATGGACCGCATTCGAATTGTCGGTGGCAACCAACTCAATGGCCGCATTCAAATTTCCGGCGCGAAAAACGCAGCCCTACCACTCATGATCGCAAGCTTGCTGACCTCTGAGCGCTTGACCCTGAAGAACATGCCAAACCTCGCCGACGTCAATCTGTTAGCCAGGATTCTTCGAAATCACGGCGCGGACCACTTGGTGGACGGCAAGCGGCTCGGCAGCAAAACTCAAATTGGCGAAACCTTCCATTTCACCGCACGCGATATCGTTGACACTACCGCCCCCTATGAAATGGTCTCACGCATGCGGGCCAGTTTCTGGGTTCTTGGCCCCCTCCTTGCGCGCATGCATCAGGCCAAAGTCTCGCTGCCCGGCGGCTGCGCCATCGGCACTCGCCCAGTCGACCTTCATCTCTCAGGCTTCAAAAGCCTCGGCGCCAACATAGATGTCGTCAATGGTTATGTTCTTGCCTCAGCCCCCAATGGCCTTCAGGGCGGCCGCGTCGTCTTTCCCAAGGTTTCTGTCGGTGCCACCCATAATGTCCTGATGGCAGCGGTACTCGCCAAAGGTGAAACCGTCATTGAGAATGCTGCTCGCGAACCGGAAATCGGTGATGTCGCCAGATGCCTCGTCAAAATGGGGGCTCAAATTGAAGGCATCGATTCATCAACCTTGCACATCCAAGGCCGCGATGAACTTGAAGGTGCTGTCCATTCCGTGCTGCCTGATCGCATCGAAACCGGCACCTATGCCATTGCGGTCGCTGCTACAGGTGGCGACGTTGAATTGGTTGGCACCAATGCAGAACTCCTAACAACCGCCCTTGATGAACTGGCCAAAACCGGTGCCGATATCACCGCCACCGAGAACGGCATTCGCATCAAACGCGACGCCGAGAACCTGGAACCGATCAGTATAGAAACACGGCCGTTCCCCGGCTTTCCAACTGATTTGCAGGCCCAGATGATGGCACTGATGACCATCGCCAACGGTACCAGTGTTGTCCGCGAAACAATCTTTGAAAACCGCTTCATGCACGTCCAGGAGCTTGTTCGCCTTGGAGCCAACATCACTTTGCATGGCGATACGGCAACCATCAAGGGTGTGCCACAACTGCACGGCGCACAAGTCATGGCAACCGATCTGCGTGCCTCGGTTTCTCTAGTAATTGGAGCGCTCGCGGCGAAAGGTGAAACCATGATTAGCCGCGTCTATCATCTCGATCGCGGCTTCGAGCACTTGGAGCAGAAGCTATCGGGCTGCGGCGCACAGATCGAACGCGTCAGCAGTGACTAACCAATATCTGATAGATCCCATATGATCGGGCCCATATAATCACGCTCACCTATAGCCCACGAAACCTTGCCAGCACTTGTGCGCCACCCATCCAGCAGCCATAGGACATCAGGCACACGCTTGCGCCACAACCCCCACACCGGTATCACTCGAGTTAAGGTCCAGAAAACACGCCAAGCCACCATCCCTGTCCAACAAGCTAGATAATAATGCAAGAACTCAAGCTCATAGCATTAGACGCAGAGGATTTAGCCGTCCTCTCAGTTCATCTCCAAGATGCAGTCTTGAAGGTCGACGACATTGCCTATTTGACGGCCGAGAAGCGTTTTGCAGCTCTGCTCAATCGCTTCAATTGGCCTGAGGCGCTCAGCACCGAAAATGCCAGCAAACCCAGCTACACACGACACCGCTGCGCGCTACGCTTCGAGCGCGTCACCTCGGCGCGCCTTCGTGGCATTGATCTTCAGAACAAAGACCAGGTGCTCTCGGTTCTGGCCATTCAGTTCGACGCACGCTCGGATGACACTCCCTCAGGTGCGATTACCCTCCTGTTTGCCGGTAACGCAGCAATCCGCCTTGAAGTAGATTACATTGAAGCCGAGCTGCGTGACCTTGGTGGCGCATGGAGCACAAATTCCCGCCCCCATCATCCCGACTCCCACTCCACCGAAGATGAGCCCCCCACGATCTGACAATCCGGCCAGAAAGTCACCTCAGATATTAGCCTCCAAAGCCTAGCCCAAAATTCTAGAATACACCCAGGACCCCAAAATGGCGCGACGCCTCCAAACGACAGATCCAGACTACGAAATAGCGTTTGGCGAGCTTCTTGCTCAGAAACGCGAGGCTTCACAAGATATCGATGATCAGGTCCGCCAGATCATCATCGACATCCGCAAGCGCGGCGACGCAGCTCTTTTCGAACTCACTAAGGCCTTCGATCGCTACGACCCCGCCACCCTTCCTCTTCGGGTTACTGAGGTTGAAATCGAAACGGCCCACGCCAATTGTGATCCAGAATTACTTAAAGCACTCAACTTCGCGCATGATCGAATTACCAAACATCACATCCGTCAAAAGCCAAATGATGACATCTACAAGGATCACACCGGCGCAGAACTAGGCCACCGCTGGACTCCCGTCTCCTCTGTAGGCCTCTACGTACCCGGCGGCACAGCCTCATACCCAAGCTCAGTTCTCATGAACACCATCCCCGCCAAAGTCGCTGGCGTTGAGCGCATCGTCATGGTCGTTCCTGCTCCTGATGGGCGGTTGAACCCTCTGATTCTTGCCGCAGCTCACATTGCAGGCGCAAGCGAAATCTATCGCGTCGGCGGTGCGCAGGCGATTGCAGCCCTCGCCTATGGCACTGAAACCATCGCGCCCGTCGACAAAATCGTCGGCCCCGGCAACGCCTACGTCGCCACCGCCAAACGGCAGGTATTTGGCACCGTTGGCATAGATTCCATCGCGGGCCCCTCCGAAGTCCTGGTGATTGCGGACAAGGCCAACAATCCCGAGTGGATCGCGGCTGACCTGCTGGCTCAGGCCGAGCATGACCAAGCCGCCCAATCAATCCTGATGACCGACGAAAAAGCCTTCGCTGACGCCGTCGAAAGCGCCGTCGAACAACAACTCAACTCGCTGCCACGCAAAGAAATTGCAGCCGCCAGTTGGCGCGACTTCGGCGCAATAATTCTGCTTGAATCACTCGATGAAGCAGCCCCTCTGGCCGACAGGATCGCCGCTGAACACTTGGAAATCTCTACGGCCGATTGCGAGCAATTAGCCGCCCGCATCCGCCATGCCGGTGCGATCTTTCTTGGCCCCTACACGCCCGAAGTCATTGGCGACTACGTTGGCGGTTCAAATCATGTTTTACCAACCGCCCGCAGCGCACGTTTTTCCTCAGGTCTGGGCGTGCTCGACTTCATGAAACGCACTTCGATCTTGAAACTCGACCGCCAAGCTCTTGATTTGCTTGGACCGGCTGCAATGATTCTGGCCAAAAGCGAAGGTCTCGATGCGCACTACCGATCCGTGGCCATTCGACTGAGTGGTAACGATCCAGACTACAATACCAAACTTCCATAAATATTTAGATCAAAGAGATGCCCAAGCCTAAATCTAGGCCTTAGTCTAGCAACTTGAACCCAGACTTCGAACCTGGACTTCATCCCAGAGTTTGAATAGTGCCGGACTTAACACAATGACAGAGCCATCCCCCGAAACGCCGCTTCCTAATTCGAGATTAATCGAGATAAAGCTCGACGAAAGCTCAATTTCCAGAAGCGCCAATGCAAACATCGACCACGAGCGCGAAGTCGCAATTTACGATCTATTGGATGGCAATAGCTTCGCCCTGGAAGGCCAAGCGGAAGGTCCTTACCGCTTGCTGCTCGGCACATTGGATGAAAAATTAGTCTTCAACATACAGGATGAGGAAGGCTCTCACATTGTGGCCCACGTCCTTTCATTCTCCCCTCTCAGGCGCGTCATAAAGGATTACTTCATCGTCTGCGAGAGCTACTACGCCGCCATAAAATCGGCTCCCCCCTCTCGCATTCAAGCCGTCGATATGGGCCGCCGCGGCCTACACGACGAAGGCAGCCGCATTCTTGCCGAGCGCCTGCAAGGCAAGATCACCATCGATAGCGACACTTCCCGACGCCTTTTCACCCTCATTTGCGCTCTACATTGGAAGGGGTGACCCTGTGGATGTGACACATGATCTGCCCACAGCAGTCCTGTTCGCATGCACTATGAACGCCGTCCGCTCCCCTATGGCAGCCGCCATTCTCCAGCATCTGGCCGGACGCCGCATCTACGTTGAATCCGCTGGCGTCCGCGAGGGCGAGCACGATTCCTTCGTCGATGCCGCAATGAGCGAGATCGGCATCGACGTCACGCGCCACCGCCCCCACACATTGGCCGACCTGAACGACACCACATTTGATCTGATTATAACGCTATCACCGGAATCGCATCACCAAGCCCTGGAGCTCACCCGGACCATGGCAGTCGACGTTGAATATTGGCCGACTTTTGATCCCTCCCTTATGATCACGCAAGGCAACCGCGAACAGATTTTGGAGAGCTATCGCACAGTAAGAGACACGCTATTTGCAAAAATCAAACAGCGCTTCGAACTAACCGGCGGCCCATCTCTCTGATAAACCCACTACCGACCGCACCTCCCTGCCGGCGTCCCATCATGCGGAAACCATCCAGATGGAGGCGCTCTCCAGTCTCAAAAAAGATGCTTAGAACACGCCAGCCGCTTGCGTAAGATCCATCGGAATGGAACCTTCTCTCGCTCAGCTAGAAATTGACTTGATCGCCACCCTTCAGCGCTAACATCTCGCGAGCTTCATCGGGTGTCGCAATCTCAAGCCCGATCCCTTCAATAATCTGCCGCGCAAGCGTTACCTGTTGGGCGTTACTTTCGGCAAGTCGCCCCGCTCCCGCCCACAGTGAATCCTCCATCCCAACGCGCACATTGCCACCCATTGCCGCCGACATCGCCGCAATCCGCAATTGATGTCGCCCCGCGCCCAGAACACTCCACTGATACTCGTCACCAAACAAACGGTCCGCTGTCCGCTTCATGTGAATGATGTCTTCCTTATCCGTCCCGATTCCACCCAGGATACCGAACACCGATTGCACAAACAGCGGCGTCTTGATGAACCCCCGATCAACCATGTGCGCAAGTGTGTAAAGATGGCCAATGTCATAGCATTCAACTTCAAATCGCGTGTCATTCTCCGCGCATTCCGTGAGAATATATTCAATATCCGCAAACGTGTTTTTGAAAAAACCAGCCCGCGACCCTTCAAGATACTCGCGTTCCCAATCGTGCTTGAGCTCCTTAAATCGCTCCAACATCGGATAAAGCCCAAAGTTCATCGTCCCCATATTGAGGCTGGCGACTTCCGGCTTGAAGTGCGTTGCGGGCCGCGCACGCTCCTCCACCGTCATTGTCATTGCACCACCCGTGGTAATATTAACGACCACGCCGGAGCGTTGCTTGATGACCTGAAGAAACGGCGAGAACGCCTCAATCGATTGATCCGGCTTGCCATTCTCGGGGTCTCGTGCATGCAAATGCACAATCGCGGCGCCAGCCTCGGCCGCACCAATCGCAGCATCCGCAATTTCCTCAGCAGTAACCGGCAGGTTCGGTGACATTGAGGGCGTATGAATAGAACCCGTAATTGCGCAAGTAATGATGACTTTGTTTGACTTTGCCATATCGTTTTCCTCCGAAACCGTTGGTCTTAATTGACGTTAAATGTCTTTGCCTGCCGTTTATGCGCGACCAGTGCCGCAAGGCGCTCATCCCGCCACAGGCTCTTTTCGGAAATTTCCTCGGCACTCGGATTATGTCTCCAGCTATCGATAATCCGCTGAATGTTTTCCCCCGACCAAGTTTCTTCCCGAACCTCCTCAGCCGACAAATTGTAAAGCGTCGGCCCATACCGCTCGCAAAAGTCGCGAATGCCACCGGGTGCGTTCAGCTCAATTGTCTCAAACGGCCCCATAAAGGCCCAACGCAAACCAAGCCCATGCGCAATTGTCTTGTCGAGATCTTCCGCCGAGCAATACCCCTCGCCAACCAACCGGAAAGCTTCCGACAGCAGCACTGCCTGCATCCGGTTCAGAATAAACCCGTCAATCTCCTTTTTCACTTCAACGGCCACCTGCCCCACTGAATCGTAAATCTCCCGCGCGCGGCTAATCACTTCAGGCGATGTCCATGGCGCCCCGCATAGTTCCACAATCGGCACAACATGCGGCGGGTTGACAGGGTGCGCGATCAGGCAACGCTCGCGCCCCGCCAACCCCTCGCTAAATCGCGACGCAACAATTGCTGATGAAGAGGAAGCCAAAATCGTATTTGCCGCCGCCGCCGCATCAAGCGCTTTGTATATCTCGATCTTCGCATCAATCCGCTCAGGCCCGGATTCCTGCACCAGATCCACACCTGCGACAGCGTCCTCAAGCGTATCATAAACACTAATCTTCTCAGCCGCTGCCGCCGCATCGGAAACAAGCCCAAACTCGACAAGCTCAAAAAGAGAAGCCCGGATAAGTTCTAGTGCCGCCTCGCGCGTCTGCTTGTTGACATCGTAGATCTTCACTTCGCAGCCAGCCCTTGCAAACACGTTGGCCCAGGCTCGGCCAATTAGTCCCACGCCTATAATCCCAACAACCGGCATCCGTCTCTCCCATAGATTTCTTTTTGCCTACTGTATCATTCCAGCGCAGAACAAACAGCGGTTCCGAATATTAGCATGTGCACCGCAGCGCGACGGGACGGGACGGGACCACCGTTGAGGACCGCGCGATTACACGGGTTTGTCGCCACGCACTGTAACCCGGTGCATCTCGCGTCGGCTGCCATGGTAATCATTCAGCGCCATGTGCTGTGTGCATCGATTATCCCAAAACGCAATTGATCCTTTCTGCCATCGAAACCGACAGAGGAATTCCGGCCGCACCGTATGCTCATAAAGAAAAGCCAACAGCGGCTGGCTTTCCTCAGAGCTCCATCCCTCAAACCGGATCGTAAAGTTAGGGTTGACGAACAGGATCTTCTCTCCCGTCTCCGGGTGTGTCCGCACTACCGGATGGATAACTTCCTTAACCTCATGATCATCGGTGCTCAGCTTCATCGTGGCCATTCCGGCATCATCCCCCTTCACTTCAAGACGCCCACCAGCAGCAAACGAATTCTGAGTGCTGTGCAAAGCATTCAACGATTCAAGCGTTGCCTTCAGCCCAGCGGACAATCTTGCATAGGCCAGACCAGCGTTGGCCCACATCGTGTCACCACCGACCTCGGGCACATCAAGCGCATAAAGGATCGAGCCCATCGCAGGCTCTTCATAGAATGTGGTGTCCGAATGCCACCGCCCGCCAATATTCACTTTCCGGGCATCATCAGCCTCTTTTACGATCGGCATCACTTCCTCATGCCCCGGCAACCCCGGCAAATAAGGATGAACATCGAGCAAACCGAATTTGCGCGCGAACGCAATGTGCTGCTCGGGCGTCAGTTCCTGATCGCGAAAAAAGATCACCTTGTGCTTCAATAAGGCATTATGGATCGTGTCGAATTCCATATTACTGAGTGGCTGGGAAAGATCCGGCCCCAACACCTCGGCACCCAATGCGGTCGTCAACGGCCTAATTTCAATCATGTTCATCACCATTTTTTCCACCTTACTTCTGAAGCATCACAAACTCGTGCCCAACCAGCACCTCCGCGATAAAAGTCCCTCAAATACACCAGGGGGCAGACACCAAACTGCGGCATGCAGGTTATGCCTCCAAACCGTACGGCCAACTCACTCAGCTGTCAGATGAGCCAACTCCCAGCTAAGGTTCTCACGCGCCGGCTCCTCCCAGCGCGCAAATAATTCTGGCGTATGATAAATCTGCGGCCGCGCGAGAAAGCTACACAGCACCTGCTCTCGCCCATGGCCATAATCATCGTCTGAATAGATGGCATACTCGCGCCGTACAGCTTCAGCATATGCAGCATAATCCCTCCGGCTTGCGCCAAGAATACCGAGATCAAAATCAATCAATAAAACTGCATCAGCCCCGCCCGGCAAGTCACCATCTCCCATATGCGCCGTCGCCTCAATCAACCCACACGTCATACCAACAATCTCATCATCCGCGCCCAGGCCCTCTAGCCGCCGGCGCGCAGCAACCGCGCTCATCGCCTCGTTGTCAGATCGCGCCACTTTATAAATCAGATCGTGATAGAAAATGGCAAAGCCAAACGCCTCAGGCTGCACAATTGCTCTCGCATACTCATCTTCGAGCAAAAACAGTGCCGCAACATGTGAAAGCGTGTGGTAGTGGCGGCCCTGCTCGGAATAGCCGTTCTCAATCTCGATCCAGGCAGCGTCAATTGCCGCATCATCACTGCAGAAACGACCCGCCAACTCCTGCCAGCGTTTTCGAAGATCAGCTGTGGGCATTTCCCTCAACCCTCTGCATCTCAGAACAGAGCCCTACTAAACATCCAGCAAGCAATTCGAGCAAACTCAGTGGATCTCTTCTTGTTTCTGCAGCGCATCACGCAGTTTTTCGAACGTAAACCCAGGCGCACGCGCAAGATCAAGAATCACCGCTTCTTTGCGCTCCAGAACACCCACGGCATCCGGAATTTTTTCAGCTAACGCTTCGGGAATAATAACCGCGCCGTGTTGGTCGCCGTGAACCAGGTCTCCGGATTTCACAACCATTCCGGAAACTCGGATTTCCTTGCCATAATCAGCCAGATGAACATGCGCATGACTCGGCATAATTGATCCAGCCAACACCGGCAAACCCGACGCCCACTGCGGGATATCGCGAACGCTACCGTCGGTCACCACTCCAACCGAACCAAGGCCCTTATGCACATTGCTCTGCACTTCGCCCCAGAAACACCCGAAGCCCACATCCGCACCATCAAGATCCTGGATCACAGTCACACTTGGTATTGGCCCACCTGAAGCGATGTATTCATAATAACCAAGCCTCTGGTTCCGCGCGTCCTGACCCGGCAATTCACTCGGGTGGGTTGCGCGGATTGTTGCCGTCCGCGCATAGCCAACGAATGCCGGCAGATCCGGGAACGGACACACCAGCGGCCGCTGGGTAAAACCGCTAGAGCGAAACGCCGGGTCGATCACCTCAAGCGCGTTGCAAATGGTCGGCGTGTCAAAAGTCGCTAGTTTAGACAACAGATCCGAGGATAGCATCGTTACTTCTCCATCGTGATGTTTTCTGGATGGTATCGTAGTGTGGACGAGTTAGTCGCTTGGATCGAGTTGCTCGCTCAGGCCGTTACCTTGGCTATGCGCGCATCATCAATCCCAACCCCCTTTGCGGCCGCCATGATAGCACCCCAAGTCTCATCAGATATCGGAATACCATCTGCTAGGCGTGTTTTTCTTGTTCGAAGCTCAGGCTCCCCGGGGTGCAGCACCTCTCCATTGGGCTCAATGGGGCGTGCTGTTTTGTAGAACTCAAGATAGCGTTCGACATCTTGTGGGAAGAATCCATCGGGATCGATCTTTGCCGGATCAATATACATCGACAGCATCCCGTTGGCCCATCGGCGGCCTTCCAACGGCGCACCCGTGCCGGTCAACGAGCCACCCAGCAATTCGACCATGAAAGCCAAGCCTGATCCTTTGTGATCACCCATCGCACGAAGCGCTCCCTGCCCTTGCCGATAATCTCGCGGCCCACTTTGCTCATAGTCCCCATAGAGGAAGTGCGGATCACCACTGATCGCTCCGTCACGGCCCACAAGGGCATTGCCAGGCAACGCTTTTCCACCCTGGCTTGCAACCAAAACCTTGCCTTCGGCGACAACCGATGTCGCAAAATCAAGAATGAGCGGATCTTTTCCAGGTCGCGGAATACCAACTGAATAAGGCGCCGTCGAAAACCGGCGATCCACCGCACCATAAGGCGCCACCAGCAAACTTGCTGGCGCATTGACATAGTGGGTCGACACCAGCCCCGCCTCAGCCGCCAATTCCGCCCACTCTCCAACCCGCCCGACATGGCCGCTGTTACGAAGTGCGACAACCGAAAGCCCGTGCGCTTTTGCCCTCTCGATTCCAATTGCCACGGCCTGCCGCGCCATCGATTGGCCAAACCCATACTGCCCATCAACCACCGCCATGGAAGGAGTATCTATAACTGTTTTCAAAGATTGATTGGCAATGAAATCGCCTTCAGCAAGCCATTGCAGGTAGCGCGGCACCCGCACAACGCCATGGCTGTCATGGCCCGCGAGGTTCGCACCGACCAGCGACTCCCCCATGTGCCTACCTTCAATTTCACTGCACCCAGCCTTAATGAAAACATCACAAACGAAATCAATCAGTTTATCGGCGCGTATCGAAGTCATATTTCCTCCCAATCGTGTTCTTTGCTCGCTCACTGCGAGTGAGTTGTTTGTCGCAGCCAAATACTGGCGCAAACTTCGAATTTTGCCTAACGTCTATTCGCAAGCCGCTGACCCCAGCATTGCATAACCGCCATGCAGTCAACATTGACGTCGATTGACTGAGAGCGTTTTACAAGTAATGCAACCATTATCGCACACAGCATGCCGCACAAAAAACGCAGGACAGAGATTCAATCCAACTCAAAGCCGCACATCATAAAACTTGGCAGGCCGCTGCGAACATCATGGCCTGCCCGGCAAAGCCCAAATGACGAGGAGACCACGAATGGACTTTAATCTGCCAACTGACCTGGCCGCACTGAAAGACAAGGTCGATAGCTTCGTTCGCGAGCAAATCATCCCCTTCGAGAAAGATCCACGATGGGACGCCCACGGCCCCGGAGACGATCTGCGCCGGGAACTTAACGCCAAAGCCCGCGAGGCTGATCTGCTGGCCATCCATTCACCGAAAGCCTATGGCGGACGGGGTCTCAGCCATTTTGAAAAGGCCATTGTTTTTGAGGCCGCTGGTTACTCGATGCTAGGCCCCGTGGCCCTGCATTGCCACGCCCCGGATGAGGGCAATATCCACTTACTGAATGAAGTTGCAACCGACGCGCAAAAAGAGCGCTTCCTGAAACCGCTTGCCTCCGGCGAGGTCCGCTCATGCTTCGCCATGACAGAGCCCCACCCCGGCGCCGGCGCAGATCCAAGCATGCTCGAAACCCGCGCCACACCAGACGGAAACGGCTGGAACATCTCGGGCAAAAAATGGTTGATCACCGGCGCCGACGGGGCCGCATTCACAATCATCATGGCACGCACCGGAGATGGACCAGGTGATGCAACGATGTTCTTGAAAGAGCTTCCGCATGAAGCTTTCCGGATCGAACGCAATCTCGATACTCTCGATTCATCCTTCCTTGGCGGTCACGCCGTAATCGATATCGACAACCTGAAAGTCTCCGGCGAAGACGTCTTAGGTGAGGTCGGAAAAGGATTCCGCTATGCGCAAATCCGCCTGGCACCGGCCCGCCTTACCCACTGTATGCGGTGGCTGGGATCGGCCCGCCGTGCCCACGATATCGCAACCGAGTATGCACGCACCCGTCAAGCATTTGGCAAACCCCTTGGCGAGCATGAAGGCGTAAGTTTTATGTTGGCGGACAACGAAATGGACATCCACACCGCTCGCCTCGTCATCTGGCGCTGTGCAGCCACTCTTGATGATGGCAAGCATGGATCTTCGGAAAGTTCGATGGCAAAAGTAATCTGCTCGGAAGCAATCATGCGGGTGGTTGATCGCTCAATGCAGATCCTCGGCGGGCTTGGCCTCACCAGCGACACCGTCGTCGAGCGCATTTTCCGCGACGTCCGCGCGTTCCGTATCTATGACGGCCCCTCCGAGGTTCACCGTTGGGCACTAGGCAAACGTATTGTCGACGGCAAGTTCCGCATCTGATCGATTAGGTCAGCCAATATTTCGCGACAAACCTGAATTTCATAATAAAAAAGACCGGGTCAATTGACCCGGTCTTTTCGTATTCTCCCCAGACTTGAGCCGCTCATTAATTATGTTCATTGGCGATCTCTCTGCGTCTATTTGCCCAAGATGTCCAACATTCGTTGGCAAGTCAAGTTCCAATTATTTATTGTGCATATGGACAATTAAGCTGCACGACACAATCTACTTATGTATTGATTCTCTTACCCTGAACCGCCATTCCGAGCTTATTCAGTAAAACGTTATAGATGCACTTGATATTGAGAAGTTCTCCCAGCAATACATCTCAATATCTGCATAAACCGTGTCACTAAAATTTCAACTTATGATTGTGAGATCAGTATTAATCACCGCCACGTATTTATTGCCCAGCAGAAAATCTCAAGGCTTAAGACAGCGCCGCCTTACACTCTTCGTCAGGCGGCAACGGATCACACGTTTTGCTCTTAACGCATTCAGATAGGGCACTCTCAAGCGCATCCGTGATGATCCCACTACGCGGCCCGAGATAGAGCCCCTGCGCCTGCAATCCACACTGATAAAGCTTCACCATCCGTGCACCTCCCAGCCGCATAGCCGTTACGTAATCGGCCAAAGCCGCATCGGCCCGCCCCTGGAATTGCCGCACATGCGCCCGTGTATCATGTGCATGCGGGCTCGACGGATCTAGACCCAGTGAGCGCTCAACGTCAGGCACGGCATCATCCACTCGGCCAAGTTTAAATTTGGCCCACGCGCGGTTATTTAGCGCGACTGGATAATTCGGCACAATCCCAAGCGCCCGGTCATAATCTTGAATTGCTTCAACATATCGCCCAAGCAGCGATAGCGCGAGCGCACGCGTGGCATAGGCTGTTGATCGCGTAACTGGATCAAGCCCCGGCCTCTGTAACAGCGATGTACATCCCGTGACGCGTCGCATGTTGTCTTTGCCGAAACAATCATGGTTTGAAAGCGTGTCCGCCACCACCGGACTGACTAGCAACCCAACAAAAAGCCCAACCGCCAATAGCCCCGCGAAAAAGCGGGGCAGACTACCGGCCAGACTACCGGCAAGCACAACCAACAATGCATCACTAATGCGTTGCATCATCATCACTCTCCGCTTCCTCATCACAGCGCAAACGCCCAACTTCCCGACCAATCGACCAATCGGACAATCAACTAGCTAGTTTCCACCCGGTTTTCAGGCACTTCGATATCCAACCCCAAAAATAAAAAGCTCCACGATTTCCCATGGCTATCCAACCCTAACGACGTGTTCACCCCACCCTCCAGCGCATCGAACATGACGAAATTCAAACCATGCAGATCATCAAGTTCATAGCGTTCCACCGCGCCCTGAATGAGGCAGGGAAATGCAGCCTTGATACGCTCAGCAGTCAACTGCTCTTTAAGCAACGCGTAGTCGCCCGGATCATAGGCCCAAACTGACACGCATGACGTATTTCCCTTGTCCCCCGCACGCGCGTGCGCCAGATGACGAAGCGGAATATTGCGGCTCATCTAAACCTCCAATTCTCAGGCTTCATAAATCGTGACACGCGGCGAAACCATATCCCGGTCAATCATCGTCGAATGCGTAACAACACTCGGGCTGATCTGACCACGATATCCCCCACCACCTGCGGGCCCGCAACATAAGAGCGCCTCAACCTCCCACAGCATCATTTCAACTGCTTCTCGGTCCACCGTCCTCATTCCAACTCTCAGCCGCACATCTTCCACAATCTCACGCTGCCTATCCGTTGCCGCCCGAGCCCTTGCATGGACAGCATTAAGCCCCACAATATCTGTTCGATAAGTCCCCTGCGCACCAGGGATGCGATCAAGCAGCTCCACAAGAATATCACGTGCCAGCTCTGCCCGCTTGCTAGCACCAGGCCCCGCGTAGCTCACCCCAGCCTCGCCAAAATAACCTCCATCAAATCCAACCGTCACCTTCAATTGATCAGGCCGCTTCCTCCCCCCGGCATTCGACACCCGCACCCGATCGCGCTCCACCTCGTCAATTACAACGGTCGAGAAATCGGCCGTAACATCCGGTGTCAAATATTTGCGCGGATCGTGCACTTCGTAAAGCAACTGCTCCTTGACTGTCCGTTGGCTCACCCGCCCACCGGTTCCGGCAAGCTTCGAAATCTCGACCGAACCATCCTCCGCCACATCCGCAATCGGATACCCGCAATCAGCCAGCCGCGAAACATCCTTAAAACCCGGGTCCGCAAAATACCCCCCCGTCACCTGCATACCGCATTCCATCAGATGACCAACCAGCGTACCCCGGCCCATTAATTCCCAATCGTCCGTCTGCCAGCCAAAATGGTTGACAAGCGGTGCCAGGAATAACGACGGATCAGCCACGCGCCCGGTGATGACGACATCCGCACCAGACTCTACGGCAGGCAACATCGCATCGATCCCGAGATAAACGTTGGCACCAACCAGTGGCTTGCCAACCTCCTCCAAACGACGGCCGCCAAAATCAAACAATACGGTCTCTGGCGCCATTAAATCGGTAATTTCATCACCTTCAAGCGCCGCAACTTTCAAACCCTTCAGGCTCAATTCGCGCGCAACCCCAATCACCACTTCAGCCGCCGCAGAAACATTCGCAACCCCCATGTTGCTCATGATCCGTGTGCCGTTGGCATGGCAATGCCCCAGCACGCCGCGCATCCGTTTGGCGAGTTGCGGGTTATATCCTTTCGAGGCATCAAGCTGCCGGTCACGATGGCCAAAAGCCAGCGTCCGCTCGCCGATAGTCTCAAATACCAGCCAATCGAGCTCGCCATCACGTGCCAGGTCAATGGCCGGTTGCAGACGGTCCGAGGAAAATCCCGAACCAGCTCCAAGTCGGATCATACAAACTCTCCCAGTCTCTATAGTGCACCAACTTCATCGCCTTGACGAAAAGCACCTATCACATTCTCGCCAACTGCCTCACACTGTGCTGAAAACACAAGAGCACACTTCAAAGCCCAACGTCTAATCGAAGCCCGCTCCTCAAACATTAAGACACCACCCACCGGAGACAATTCCTATGCCGCTGTTAACCTTTGAGTGTATTTCAAGCGATCGGACCGAACAACGATCCCTGGATGCAATCGAATTGGTCCTTGCCGGCTGGACAGGCCGTGACGCCAACGCGGTAAAGCACCATATCTACGAACTGGCCGCATTAGGAGTCACCCCGCCATCTCGAACACCGATTTTCTATCGAACCTCGGTTGAACTCGTCACGCAGGCCGGAACACTACAGGTTCTGGGCCCCAACACCTCCGGCGAAATTGAATACGTCCTTTTAGCCTTCGAAGACGGATTATGGTTCACCGTCGGCTCCGATCATACTGACCGCGAGGCAGAGAGCACCGGCGTCGCACTCTCCAAACAACTGGCCGGCAAAGTGATCGCCCAAAAGGCTTGGAGGCTTGGCGACTACACAGCCGGGCAGAGCAAGAATTGGGATGCGCTGACTATTCGCTCCTGGGCCACTATCGACGGCCAACGCACGCTCTATCAGGACGCCACCCTCGCCAACATCCTCGCACCACTTACCTTGGTAAATGCCTACACAGATAACCAGAACCTCAAACCCGGCACCATTATGATGAGCGGAACCCCGCCCGCAATCGGCGGCATTCGCCCGGCCCAGAGGTTTGATATGGAAATCGAAGACACCAACACCGGCCGCCAAATTACGCATGGCTACGATATCGATGTTCTCCCTGTCGTAAGCTAAAAGCCCATCACAGAAAGACAGCAGTTACGACTCCGTCTGCCACTTAATTCATCGCGGCAAGCGCGGGCATATTTGCTATCCGCGCTGGCTTGATTGAGATGCCAGCCTCTTTCATACAGGCCTCCACCAACGACATCGGCATCAACCAGCGTCCGCCCAAACCACATTAATCTTGGCCACATTAATCTTGGCCACATTGGACCCGGTTTACACTGGCCGGTCACCCTTCTTCACGGTAAGCGCCCGATTGTCCGCCGCAGGCAGCATCTTTGCTGGATCCCGCGTCACAATCGCATCGATCACCGTTGGCGACGACGTATTCTCAAGGCCTTCCGAAATTGCTGCACTCAGTTTTTCTGGATCATCCACTCGAATACCGTGACACCCAAAACCCTTGGCAATCGCGGAGTAATCCATCTCAATGAGGTCGGAGGATTGATAATTACCCTCGCCAAATACAGCGTGTTGCAAAGCTTTCACATATCCGGATGCGGCGTTATTGAATACAATCGCCACAAAATTCGCCCCAACACGACGGGCCGTTTCCAAATCGCCAACGCTCATGTTGAAGCCGCCATCACCGGTCAGGCTCACGACCCGCCGCTTCGGCCCTGCCCCAAGTTGCGCACCAATACCGCCCGGAACACCGTAGCCGATCGAGGCAAACCCCCTATCGGGCAGAAAATGCCGACCGGCCTTCTTGGTGTCGAACATTAACCCGCCCCAGTGCGCGGCAAACCCGCCGTCCGCAACGACAATGCCATCTTCCGGCATAGCCTTGTTCAATTCGCCCATCAGCCGTCCGACGTTAATCGGCGTCTCCGTGCTTTCCATTCGGTCGGCGGCCCCCCGCTTCCACTCAGCCATCCGAACAGGGATTGTCGAGAGGTAATCTTCACGCTGCTTGGCAGTCGTCCCCCCATCGGAAAGCGCCGTCGACAGATCCTCAACGGCCAACTTCGCATCCCCCACGAGCGCGACATCGGTCCGTGTTGTGCGCCCAATTTCATGCGGGTCAATCTCAATATGAATAAGGTTCTTGCAGTCCTGGAAAAGCGAAAACCGCTTTGTTGCAATCTCACCCAGCTTGCATCCAACCACCAACACACAGTCCGATTCGGCAATCAGCTCATTGGCAATTCTGTCATACCGGCCGAAAAGTCCGGCTGATAGCGGGTCCGTGCAAGCAATCGCTCCCTTGCCGCTCATCGTATGCGCCACGGGAATTCCCTGCGATCGAGCCAAATCCGCCAATCCATCGTAGGCTTCCGATATATGCACTCCACCGCCCGCAAGAATGATCGGCCTCTCGGCCTTGCCAAGCAATGCCGCCGCCCGCTCCACCTCGGATGAAGCTGGCCGCGACCGCCGCGCCTGCGCCCGCACTGTCTCAGGATCAATCCAGAAGTCAGAAGCATCGAAATCATATTCACCGTGTGCGATGTCTTCCGGCACATCAATCAAAACCGGCCCCGGTCTGCCACAAGTGGCAACCGCAAACGCCCGCCTTACATGTTCCGGAATACGCGTGATCACCTCAACTCGGATCACTTCCTTCATTATCGGCCGCAGAATATCAAGCTGCCGCGTTTCCTGCGTCATGTTCTTCCAGGCGTGTTCGCGGTTCGCATCCCCCACGATAACGACCATAGGAATACCGGCATTCAGGCTTTCGATAACGCCGGTCACAAGGTTCGTTGCCCCAGGCCCAAGCGTTGCATCCGCAATACCTGGCCGGTTTGTCACCTTGGCATAGGCATCGGCCGCAAATGCGCCGCTTCGCTCGTCGTTGATCAGATAGTGCTTAAGACCAAGCGCCCGGCATGCCTCATAAAATGGCAGCAACTGAAAGCCACCCATACCAAACATTGGCCCCACCTCGTGCAACTTCAGCATTTCGGCAAGCGCTCGTCCGCCGGTCATCCTTCGCGTCGCGTTTGAAGCTGCTGCCGTCATGATCCGCTTTTCTCCCTAATTCGTTGATCTACCATCGCTGCCACAAAATCGCGGCAGCTCTGCCCAATACGCCCTCCGTAACGGGCAGCAGTTTCATTCACAACCGATATGACGCCGTCTCTATAGAGCGACCGGCCATCACCAATACGTGCTGTAAAAGCCGAGACGCATGCCCCGGCAATCCCCTGTTCTTCAAGTGCTGGCAACCGCGATATCCCTGCATCGTCAATGCCTCGGTCCGCATCATTCGTTACAACCGCAAACACCGGATATTTAATCGCCGTCTCAACCCTTCCACTAAGCAATCCACCATGCGAGCCCGCAACCAGCACATGTCCATCATCTTCAGGCAACACCAGCGAAATAGAATCTAGGATCATCACCCGCACGCCGTCCCGACCAGCACTCTTTTCCTCGAACCGCGCCTCATCAAGCGCTGCCGGAGGTGGCGAAGGGGCCAGCTCGACAGCCGCCAGAATGCCAAGTGCTTCTCGGCATGACTGCCCCACTTTCAACCCAAGCCGCGAGGCCGTTGGATTGACGAACGATAGTCGGCCCCGCACTACCCCATCCGCACCATCGCCGATCCGCGCACTTCTATTCGAGATCGCCGCAGCCGGCGTCCCCAGGTCATCCAACAGTTTGACCCCCGCGACACCCGCACTATCCCGGCCAATACCAGCATCATTCAAAATAACCGCGCCAATCCCCATCTTCGCCGCATAATACCCGGCATAAAGCCCCCCGTGCGAGGCGCAGTACGCGACCCTGCCGCGATGGGCTTCCTCCAGATGTGTAACGCTGTCCAGGATAACGAAGTCGTCCGGAGATTGTTCCGGCATGGTTGGTGGCCTTCCTTTTATGATCCCAGATTATCATAATCCAAGAAATTCTGATCGAACGCGATGCTGCATATCCTTGATTTTGAGGACCAGCTCGCGGATGCTGTACAATCGAAACACAACGCAAGCGGGTTTGCCAAGCCTGCATCCAAACAAACTCAAAACTGGCAATAGGAATTCCGGGAGGGATCAATGAGCACAAGCGATGCTCCGGCCACAAATGCCGGACACAATGCTACGCGACTGATGGAGTTGTTTCGTACGATGGTGCGTATCCGCACTTTTGAGGAAACAGCGCTTGAAGCCCACAAAAATGGCGAAATACCTGGCCCCCTCCACGTATCCATCGGCCAGGAAGCCGTTGCAGCCGGGATTTGCGCCAACCTCCGTCAGGATGACCGGCTAACTTCAAACCACAGAGGCCACGGCCACGTTCTTGCCAAGGGTGCCGAGCCGGCGCGCATGGCATTAGAGCTGTTCGGCCGGGAAGGAGGCTATTGCCGTGGCAAGGGTGGCTCAATGCACATAGCTGATTTTTCAGTCGGTATGCTCGGTGCCAACGGTGTTGTCAGCGGTGGTATTCCCATCGCGGTCGGCGCAGCACAAGGCCTGAAGCTATTGCGTTCCGATGCCATAGCAGTTTGCTTTTTTGGCGATGGCGCAGCCAACCGTGGCCCCTTCCTCGAAGGGTTGAACTGGGCCGCACTCTATAAACTCCCCGTGCTGTTTATTTGTGAAGACAATGGCGTCGCAGCCTTCACAGCCACTAAAACGGTCACCGCAGGCCCCGGCGTTGCAGCCCGCGCCGAGGCACTTGGTGTCCCCGCAACGACGGTTGATGGCAACGACGTGATAGCCGTCGACGAGACCGCCAGACGCCTGGTTTCGGAAGTCCGCGCCGGTGCCCCAAGGCTCCTTCACGCCAAAACTTATCGTTGGACCGGCCACACCTCAACCGACCCTGCCGTCTGGCGCGACCAGGCCGAGGTCGCCGCGTGGAAAGCCCGTTGCCCCATTGCCAATCTTGAAGCAACACTGCGCGAGCAAGGCATAGAACCTGAGACTATCTCCACCATTCGCACCGAAGCGACAGAAGAAATGCAGTCGGCCCGCCAGACCGCAAACGCCGCCAGCTGGCCCTCGGGCTCCGTGGCCTATGAAGATGTGCAAGACATTGGCGCGGTAAAACCAGTAGCTGCAACGGGAGCCCAGGCATGACAAAAGTAACCTTGAACGAAGCGGGTCGCCTGGCCGTGCTCCAGGAAATGCGCCGTGATCCAACTACCTGGGTCCTCGGAGAGGACGTAGCCCGTGGCGGTCTTTGGGGACAATACAGGGACTTCTTGGAAGAATTCGGCCCGGAACGTATCGTCTCCACACCGATTTCTGAATCAACTATCATGGGCGCGGGCCTCGGCGCGGCACTCGTCGGCACGCGGCCAATTATCGAAATGCGCATCTTCGATTTCGTAATGTGCGCGATGGATGAACTCGTCAACCAGATTGCCAAGATTCGCTATATGTTCGGTGGCCAAGCCACGCCCGCCGTAGTCATCCGTATGCCACATGGCATGTGGCGCAACTCAGCCGCCCAGCACTCCCAAATGCTGGAAGCCTGGTTTGCCCACCTCCCCGGCGTCACCATAGCCACACCTGCAACCGCCGAAGACCAGGCCGGCCTTCTCGTCACCGCAATCCGCTCCGACGATCCCGTCTTGTTTTTCGACCCCAAAGACCTCTGGGGTGTTGAGGGCACAATCGCCGATGAGATCCAGCCAATCCCGTTTGGCAAAGCCAATTACCTGCAAAAGGGCTCCGACATCACTATGGTGACCTGGAGCGCCATGGTCCCTCATGCGCGCGAAGCCGCCACTAAGCTGACCGGCGACGGTATCAAGGTAGATCTTCTCGACCTCAGGACAATCTGGCCTTGGGATGAAGATGCCGTAGTCCAATCTGTCCAGAAAACCGGCCGCCTGCTCGTCGTCCACGAAGCGGTGGAAGTTGGCGGCTTTGGCGGCGAGGTTGTAGCCCGCATCATCGAGCGACTGGGACCGCAGAGCCTCAAAAGCGCTCGTCGCCTCGGCGCACCTCGTATCCCGATCCCCTTCTCGCCACCTCTGGAAAACCAAATCCGAGTCACTCCGGATAAAATCATCGCACGGGTAAAAGAGATGATGGCCTAGAATCTGATCGTTTTTAA
>Ga0209345_10000552_pt1 | contig 47521 bp, 37 predicted proteins | sample Cruoilmetagenom7_FD_187294 | JGI IMG/M metagenome (GOLD analysis project Ga0209345, IMG submission 187294) | Oil polluted marine microbial communities from Coal Oil Point, Santa Barbara, California, USA - Sample 7 (SPAdes) (version 2) | ecosystem: Environmental > Aquatic > Marine > Oil seeps ... | reverse complement strand
GGGCTCATATGAAAGCCGTCGTGCGGGCAATAAACTTATTTTTTTGAGATTGCTTCACGCTTTAAGTCGAATAGGTCGACGCAAAAGTGCTTCGATTTAAACCGATCAGCCTCTAATTCAAATTGGCGCCACCGTGGATGGGTCCGGCGCGCACCACTTCACGCAACAATTTTATAGCCGCCTCTACCGTGGCAAGCCGGATTTCTTCCCGGCTAATCTCGCCAAAGCGATGCTCTACATGCATGGTATCCGAGCCCGATCGCGCAACCGCCATATGAACTAAGCCAATGGGTTTATCGACAGTGCCGCCCGTCGGACCCGCAACACCGGTGACGGACACTGCGATATCAGCGTTCGAAAAAACCAATGCGCCCTGGGCCATTGCGCAAGCGACTTCCTTGCTCACCGCACCAAGCTCCGCAATCAAAGCCGGGTTCACACCAAGGCATTCCTGTTTCGCCTCGTTCGAATAGGTGACAAAGCCGCGATCGACCACATCCGACGAGCCAGCAATTTCCGTCAAAAGCCCCATAATCAATCCACCTGTGCAACTTTCCGCGCCAGCCAGCATCAAAGCTTCTGCGCGCAATTCCGACAGCAGGATCTGTGCTTCGTGTCTTAATGTTAGAGAGAACATCCGACTAACCTATAATACAAAACAGGCCTATAATACAAAACAGGCGCTCAAAAAGCGCCCGTTCAATACACTCTTTAACAATGCGAACTGAAATCACACCATAGAGAAATTTAGAATGGGCGATAGGACGACAGCCTAGCCAGAGACATACTTAGCAGTCACAGATGATTAGTAACAGCCTGTGTATCGCGCACAACTAATGTCCGGCTAGCTTTTCCGCACTGATCAGTAATTGATCCAGCGCAATTTTGCTGTCGGCACCCATCATCGAATAGGCACGGCGCTGAGCTTCTGCCCAGACCGGATACGCTTCCTTGATGACCACCTGACCTTTAGGTGTGAGATGAAGTCCGCGCCCGCGGCGGCCAGCTGGTGGATCCATATCGATCAGACCCAGCGCCAAGAGACGCTTCAGGTTTCGCGATAGCGTGGATTTTTCGATATCCAAACTGAAGCCAATTTCAACAGCAGTAATTCCATCCCGCTGTCCAAGCTGTGTGAGCAGCGTGAACTGGCTGGCTGTAATTCCAAGCGGCCGCATCGCATCATCATAGAGGCGCGTCACAATGCGGCTCAATTGGCGGACGCGAGAAGCCAGGCACAATGTCGAACTTTGCTCGGCAATCTCTGAAATATCGAGAGCCTCCGCAATCGGTGCAGCCGTCATAACGTTCATTCTTGTCCCCTGTCGCAGAATTAGCGATACAAGTATTTCCTTTTGATGCCGCGATTCTCCTACCCTGAGCAAGACTAGAATGATCTGCAACCCAGATGAGAGCGCCAAGCGTGTCGCCTATGCACCGATGAGGCAGATATGGTTAGAAATATGCCCTAGAATACAAGCGTCGCGGAAGCCATTGCCGCAATGCCTTCTTGACGGCCAGTGAACCCAAGCCCCTCGGTGGTGGTCGCCTTAACGCCAATCCGTTCACGCTCGATCATCAAGATTTCCGACAAGCGCGCAATCATGCCTTCACGATGAGGACCGATTTTAGGCGCCTCACACATCAGTGTTACATCGACATTCGTAAGCCGTGCCCCTGCGGATGCAACGCGCCTGACTGCATCTTCCAGAAAAATATGTGAGGCCGCTCCCCGCCATTGCGGATCTGTTGGAGGGAAGTGCTGACCGATGTCCCCATCTCCCAGCGCGCCCAAAATCGCATCAGTCAGTGCGTGCAAACCAACGTCAGCATCCGAATGTCCATCAAGCTTTTGCGTATGCGGAATTTCAACGCCACAAAGCCATACAGAATTTCCCGGCGCAAATTTGTGCACATCGAAACCCTGACCAGTCCGAACGTCCACCAATGTTGCCTCCTCAGCTTGAGCCGCGATCAACTGTTCGGCCATCGCGAAATCCGATGGCAACGTGATCTTGATGTTTTCTGCTCGGCCCGGAATGACCTTGACCGGAATCCCGAATGCTTCGGCCACGGCGGCGTCATCGGTCAACTCCACCGCTGGCGTTCTTGCAGCCGCTCGATGGGCTGCCAACAATGATTTGAAATGAAACCCTTGTGGTGTGAGCGCCCGCCACAGCCCGGTGCGAGGTAGTGTGTCGATGATTTGCCTGCTATCGCCATCGACGCGCTTTAAGGTGTCCATTAGGGGCAATCCTAAAATAACTCCAGGCTCGGTCTCAAGCGCTGCGAGGAGAGCGTCAAGCTCGGCAATGGAAACCAGCGGCCGCGCAGCATCGTGGATTAGTGCGACCTCAAAACCGTTTTTACCATCTGCCGCCTCTAAGCCATTGCGCACGGATTGCTGCCGGCTTGCTCCACCACACACAGGCTTCCGCAACCTGTCATGGATGCCAAGCTCCGCAATCGCTTTCTCATAGAGATCAATATCATCCTCATGCACAACAACTTGAATCGCGGTAATGCCCGGGTGGCCCAAAAATATCCCAAGCGTGCGGGCGAGGACGGTTTTACCCGCCAGCTCAATATATTGTTTTGGCCCTTTACTGATGCCAGCTGCCCGTTCGCCACGGCCAGCAGCCACAATGACGGCAAGTGTTTGCACGAAAGCTGGCTCCAATTTTCGAGTATTTGTTCTATGAATTCGGGTCTTCAGAGGCCTCAGGTGCTGAGCTATGCCCCAAAGCCAACCGATTATGCAACCTAGGTTCGTTCAACGTCTGCCGAATGCTAACGAGATACCGATGCGACAGGCGTAATTGTGCATCGCAATATCAATGATTGCGCTCACTCAGGAATTCACCTATTGTGCAAAAACTATAGGCGAATTTTTTTTGCGCTCAATAATTGGGCATTCCAGCAGTGACCTTATGATTAACCAAGCCATCCAGGGCATTAATATTGGGGGCATTACAACTAAAAACCCCGTGTTTTTAGCGCCGATGTCTGGCGTTTCCGATTTGCCATTCCGCCGGCTGGCTGATCAGCATGGGGCAGGTTTGGTTGTCTCGGAAATGATTGCCAGCGCCGAACTGGCCAATGAGCGGCCAGACGCGATCTTGCGGGCGAATAACGACGGCGCTTCACCCTTTGTCATACAACTGGTTGGCAACGATCCCAAATGGATGTCTGAAGGGGCCCGACGAGCTCAGGCGATCGGCGCTGACATTATCGACATTAATATGGGCTGCCCGGCCAAAGAGGTGACAGGCAAGCTCTCGGGAAGCGCGCTAATGCGTGAACCAAAGCTTGCTATCTCTCTGATTGAGTCCGTCGTTGGGGCTGTTGACATACCCGTCACCCTGAAAATGCGGCTCGGATGGGATCACACCTCGAAAAATGCACCAGAATTAGCACGTCAAGCTGAAGCGGCCGGCGTTAGTCTGATCACCGTCCATGGGCGCACGCGGTGCCAGTTTTTCAAGGGAACTGCTGATTGGTCTGGCGTTCGCCCAGTCAAAGAGGCAACCGGACTGCCTATTATTGTCAACGGCGACATCGGGACCGTGGCTGAATCCCGCAGCGCACTGAAGTTATCTGGTGCCGATGGGGTTATGATCGGGCGTGGTGCTTATGGTGCCCCTTGGCAGCCTGGGCGGATAGCGCAAGCCTTGGCGACCAGCCACGATCCAGGTCCGCCGCCTCTTAATGAGCGGATGGCGATTGCCATAACCCACGTTGAAACCATGCTTAGCCATTATGGCATCGCCAAGGGATTGCGAAACGCCCGCAAGCACATCGCCTGGTACCTAGCTGGTTGCACCAATAATCAGGCAGTCCTTAAACACTGGCGCCGCAGATTATGCACCGAAGACACCCCAGCTTCAGTGCTTGACGGCCTAAGGGAGTTTTTCGCCTTGGCCGGGCAAGTCACCGGATCAGATGCAATCCAAACCACTGGCCAAACCACTGGCCAAACCGCTGGGTCGCGGAGCGAAAAAATCGCATGACCACCACAACCAAACCAACTCGTGCACCTGAATTATCTTCAGATCGTCAGCGCGTGCTGCTTGATACTCTACCGCACACAATCCTTGTTCTCGATGCTTCGAACCGGATTACGTTTGCTAACCCGCCGGCTGAACATTTTTTTAGCCTCAGCCAGTCTGTTCTGCGTCGCCGACCAATCGATGAATATCTCACATTTGGATGTCCTCTTCTCGCACTCATTGCCCAAGTCCGGCGGACCGCCTCAACTCTCAATGAATATGGTGTTGAGATTGTCCTTCCAACGGCTGAAGTTACGCAACTTGTCGACATCTATGGCGGACCGCTAGGTGTCGAGGGCACCGACGTTGTGTTGATGCTTCAAAAACGCTCAATGGCCCAAATGATAGAGCGCCAACTTACTCATCAAGCGGCCGCTCGCACCGTTTCGGGTATGGCAGCGGTTCTCGCCCATGAAATCAAAAATCCCCTCTCAGGCATCCGTGGCGCAGCCCAACTTCTTGAGCCTGGCCTCAGCACCGAGGATCGCTCACTTGCTCAACTGATCTGTTCTGAAACCGAACGCATCCGCCAGCTTCTCGACCGCATGGAAGTATTTGGTGATGAGCGCCCCCTCAATGGTGTGCCCGTTAATGTTCATGACGTGCTTGATCACGTACGGCAACTCGCCACCGCAGGTTTCGCAAAGGGCATCAGCATCCACACTGAATACGACCCCTCATTGCCGCCAGTATCCGGCGTGCGTGACAAACTCGTCCAAGCCTTTCTAAACCTCGTGAAGAATGCTGCCGAGGCCATTCATGAGGCCGGTAATGAAGCCGGCAAAGCTGGTCACATCCACCTCACAACTGCCTTCAGACCCGGCATGCGCCTCTCCGTTCCTGGCAGTGCGGATAGGGTGAACCTGCCCCTGATGGTCGAATTTGCCGACAATGGCAGTGGCGTACCGGACGGCATGATGGCCCATTTGTTCGATCCCTTCGTCACATCAAAACGGAATGGCACCGGACTGGGACTGGCGCTGGTTGCCAAAATCATCCGTGACCACGGCGGTGTCATAGAATGTGAATCAAAACCTGGACACACCGTTTTCCGAATTCTTCTGCCTCTGCACTCTGTTGCTCAGCAGTCATCACAAAAACTCAACCAGAACCGGCCTGAGCCGGAATAAAGACTAAAAATAGCCAAGCAGAAAGGTAGGCTGAATGGCCAAGGGAACTATTCTCGTTGCCGATGATGACAGCGCAATTCGCACTGTCCTCAACCAAGCACTTGCGCGCGCAGGTTATATTCCCCGCACCACCAGTAACGCTGCTACCTTGTGGCGCTGGGTCAGTCAGGGCGAGGGCGACGTGGTTGTGACGGACGTCATCATGCCGGATGAAAACGCTTTTGAATTAATTCCACGTATCAAAAAACTCCGCCCCGAGTTGCCAATCATTGTCATGAGTGCACAAAACACCTTGATGACGGCTCTGAAAGCAGCCGAACGCGGCGCCTACGAATATCTTCCCAAACCGTTTGATCTGAATGAATTAATTAACGTCGTTGGTCGGGCTATGGCCGAGCCTCAGCGCAGTGACTCTGGTAGCAAGCCCGATGATGCAGAAGAGCTTCCGCTAATTGGCCGCTCACCCGCAATGCAGGAAATCTACCGGATCCTGGCTCGTCTGACGCAAACTGACTTAACAGTTATGATCACCGGAGAATCTGGCACAGGTAAAGAGCTGGTCGCCCGTGTCTTACATGATCATGGGCGCCGTCGCAGCGGACCTTTCGTTGCGGTCAATATGGCGGCCATTCCGCGTGAACTCATCGAGAGTGAACTGTTTGGGCACGAGAAAGGCGCCTTCACTGGCGCTCAAGCCCGTATGGCCGGTCGCTTCGAACAAGCCGAGGGCGGCACACTGTTTCTTGACGAGATCGGCGACATGCCTCTGGAGGCGCAAACTCGGCTACTCCGTGTCTTACAGGAAGGCGAATACACAACCGTTGGGGGGCGAACGCCGGTCAAAACAAATGTCCGCATTGTCGCCGCCACCCATCGCGAATTAAAGAGCCAGATTCAGCAAGGTCTGTTCCGCGAAGATCTCTATTACAGACTTAACGTTGTCCCTCTCCGCCTCCCCCCCCTCCGGGAACGCTCCAATGACATTGGCGATCTCGTGCGGCATTTCCTACGCATAGCTGCCCGCGATGGCCTGGGCGAACGTCGCATGGAAACCGCCGCCATCGCGCGCCTCCAGCGCTATTCCTGGCCAGGTAATATTCGAGAACTTGAAAATCTCGTCCGTCGGCTGGTTGCCATCTACCCCCAAGATGTCCTCACAGCCGACATCATTGATCTCGAAATTACCGATGCATCAGCAGAAGCGAACATTTCACTCGATAGTGCTAGCGACGAAGACAAACTTTCCGAGATTATAGAACGTCACCTAGCCCGTCTTTTCGCAAGTTATGGTGATCAACTTCCGCCATACGGTCTCTATGAGCGTATCCTGCGTGAGGTAGAACAGCCACTTTTCTCCGCAGCGCTGGTCGCCACCCGAGGCAATCAAATCAAAGCCGCAGAATTACTTGGCATAAATCGCAACACGCTGCGGTCGCGCATCAAATCATTGAATATTCAAATAATGAAAGACCCCGTCCGAAGTTGATTGTTGGCGAAGTTGATTGCCGGCCAGAGCTAACCCCAATTGATTTTCATGAACCCCAAATCGCTCACTAGAGCACATTGATCTTTGATGGAATCAGGTGAAAGAGTTTGAGCGTGCTCTAAGCTTTTGTTTTAGAGACTGTTTCACGCTTTAGGTCGAAGCTGAAGTGCTTCAATCTAAAATGATCAGACTCTAGGGGCCTTAATCGTTATCCAGCTATAAATCCTGCGGCCGCATAATACTATGTGGACTGAGCAATATTGTGTGTTGCTGAGCAACCGTGCTGCAACTATTGTCTCCAAAAGAACACTAATGATGTGAGAAATATAGAATGGTCGTCACTATTCTGCCTCAGTGTGGCCGTCTAACGACGTCATAAGGTCATGCGCTGACTGTTTGCGTGGCTATCAAGCCTTGACGAGACATCAAAGCCACATACTGGCTACCCGGTCGGATTGAATTCTTAATCCTACGGAAACCACATTCAGGGGACCTGATTTGGGCATTCAGGCTGACATCGTTGCTTCAAATAGCACCAATGCCCTTAGCGAGGCCAACCTCAATGCCGACCTTGATGGGCAAATTGGGCATGGCCGTCTCCATTTCGCGGACACCAGCAGTCCTACATTTTATTTCGGTCTCGTCGTCGTATCGTTGTCGGTTATCTCTGGGCTGGCTACCTACCTCATACTTACCGGACTTACCCCACTGGTCCCGCGCAGTGCTGTTGTCGTCACGGTGCTATTTGTTAACGGCATCCTCATCTGCGCGATGTTTGGGGTCATCGCCTGGCAGGTCATCGGTTTGTGGAGGGCTTGGCGCGAAAAAGTCCCGGGTTCCCGCCTGCATATCCGCATTGTGGGGTTATTCTCTATCATCGCGGCATTGCCGGCAATTCTTCTTGCGCTTGCTGCCACCGTAACATTTTCCCGCTCTCTCGATAGCTGGTTTTCAACCCGCACCCGGGTGATCATCGAAAACTCCCTTGGTGTTGCCAATGCCTATCTAGAAGAGCACGGCCAGGTCATCCGGACTGATATCGTCAACATGGCGAAAGACCTCGATGATGCGGCGAGTACTATTGCTGGTGATCACAACAAGCTTCGCAACCTCGTTTTCATCCAGGCCGGTCTGCGCGATTTGCCCGCTGCCTATATTATCGATATTGCAGGCAAGCCACTGGTTACGGCGATAGAAAACAAGCGTCTGCCCTACCGAGCCCCGCCAGTAAAAGTTATCAAACTGGCGGAAGGCGGTCAGGTGCCGCTACTAATGCCGCGCGATGCATACCGTGTGGCAGCCATCACCAAACTGAAAAACTATCCAGGCTCCTATTTATTTGTCGCTCGTGGCGTAAGCCCCAAGGTATTGCGTCACCTACGCCGAACTCAGGCAGGAGTGGACGAATATCATCAGCTGAGAGCCCGTGGTGGCGGACTAAAGATCGCGCACGCGCTGCTCTATTTCATGATTTCACTGACTGCCCTGTTGGCCGCCACATGGGTTGGCTTATGGTTTGCCGGTCGCTTCGTGGCTCCCATTCGCCGCCTGATCGGCGCAGCCCAGCTGGTATCCACCGGCAATCTCAGCGTCACCCTTCCGGTCAACCGTGGCGAGGGTGATCTCAGGCGCTTGTCTGAAATATTTAATACCATGACAACCGAGCTCAAAACCCAGCGCGACGCGCTCGTCACCGTCAACGAGCAACTCCAAGAGCGCCGGACATTCATGGAGGCAGTGCTCTCGGGTGTATCCGCCGGTGTTATCGGACTCGATACCGGGCACGCCATCACCCTTGCTAGTAAGTCAGCAGAAACACTTTTGAAGATCAACGCAGATGATGTCCTCGGCAAACAGTTGTTGGATATAATGCCGGAATTCGCCGCTGCAATCGGTGAGCCCCACTCCGCCGACGCGAAAAGTCGATCAGCCGACCAGGTGACCCTTACAATCGACGGGGACGAATGCACATTCGCCCTCCGCATTACCCATGAACAATCAGGTAGCGATAGTGGCCTGGTTCTAACTTTTGATGACATAACCGAACTGGTCAGAGCCCAACGCACCTCTGCATGGGCCGATGTCGCTCGTCGCATCGCTCACGAGATTAAGAACCCCTTGACGCCGATACAACTATCAGCCGAGCGAATAAAACGTAAATACAGTCACGTCATTACCGAAGACCGCGACGTCTTCGATAAATGCACCGATACTATCATCCGCCAGGTTGGTGATGTTGCCCGCATGGTTGATGAATTCTCATCCTTCGCCCGCATGCCAAAGCCTCAGATGGAAGTGCAAGATCTTCGCAACGCCATTAAAGATGCCGTGACACTTTTCCAAATGAGCGGTAGCAATATCCGCTTCCGTATGGACCTGCCAGATACTCCTGTTACGACCTCGATTGATCGTCGCCTGATGTCGCAAGCCATGACCAACCTAGTGAAAAATGGGGCAGAGGCCATCAAAGGACTAGTCGAGGCAGGCGAGGTGGCGGCCGATTTCGAGGGTATAGTCACTACCACTCTCCGCGTCTCAGGCGATATCGCAATAATTGAAGTTGTCGACAATGGCCCAGGGCTTTCAAAGCAAAATCGCGCGCGCCTACTTGAGCCTTACGTCACGACCAAAGCAAAAGGCACAGGATTAGGGCTAGCAATCGTTCAAAAAGTCATTGAGCAACACGGCGGGAAATTAATTCTCGAAGACGCGAGCATCACCGATACAAGCGGACAAGGGGCACTCGTCCGCATCACACTTCCGATAGTTATTACGTCTAACAAAACAAACGAACCACTGGAACCGGCAACCACTTCTTAGCTAAAAGCTGAGCGTGCCTGCTAACGTCGAAGGAGCACCCGATGGCATCCGACATACTTGTTGTCGATGACGAGGCCGATATCCGCGAGCTAGTCTCCGGTATCCTAGAAGATGAGGGCCATAGCTGCCGTCTCGCACGCGATAGCGATGAAGCTCTGCTCGCCATTGAAGCGCGCAAACCGCATCTGGTTATATTGGATATCTGGCTACAGGGTAGCCGGCTTGACGGACTTGAAATTCTAAACATCATCCGCAAGGTCCACCCCGACCTGCCGGTTGTTATAATTTCAGGCCACGGCAACATTGAAACTGCCGTCAGCGCTATCAAGCGTGGCGCCTACGACTACATCGAAAAGCCGTTCAAGGCTGACCGTATGCTTTTGGTCACAATGCGGGCGCTTGAGAATTCACAGCTCCGCCGTGAGGTTCGACAGCTCAAAGAGCGTTCAACTCAAAGCCCGGAGATGATCGGCAAGTCAGCCTCGGTCAACCAACTGCGGTCCCAACTTGACCGTGTTGCCCCAACCAATAGCCGCATCTTAATCCGGGGTGGTTCTGGCAGCGGTAAGGAGTTGGCCGCTCGTGTGCTTCATGAAAAATCCCAGCGCGCTGATGGCCCGTTTGTCGTCCTCAATGCTGCGGCTATGGCACCGGACCGCGTTGAGGAGGAACTGTTCGGGATTGAAGACCCGAGTGGCGCGGCCCGTAAAGTGGGCGCCTTGGAAGAAGCGCATGGTGGCACTCTATACATCGACGAAGTCGCAGACATGCCGATCGAAACTCAGGGCAAAATTTTACGCGTTTTAGTTGAACAAAAATTCCTTCGTTTGCAAGGCACCCAGAAGGTCGAGGTGGACGTTCGCATCATTTCATCTACCGCTCGCGATCTCGAACGCGAAATGAGTGAAGGTAGTTTCCGCGAAGATCTCTATCATCGCTTAAACGTGGTGCCCTTGCGCGTTCCCTCGTTGGCGGAGCGCCGTGATGATATCCCTGAATTGGTCGATTATTTCGTCAAGCAAATTGCTGAGACATCCGGTCTGGCTCCTCGTGCAATTGGCGAAGATGCGATAGCCATCCTCCAAGCCCACGACTGGCCTGGAAACATCCGGGAACTCAGGAATAATATCGAACGCCTGATGATCATGGCGGGTGGCGATCCGGAAGCTGCAATTACCGCTGAAATGCTGCCCGATGATATTGGCTCAAACGTACTGCTGCCGGTTAATGGTGGGGCTGAACATCTGATGTCTCTACCGCTGCGAGAGGCCCGCGAGATCTTCGAGCGTGAATACCTTCTGTCCCAGATCAACCGTTTTGGCGGAAACATCTCGCGAACGGCGGAGTTCGTCGGTATGGAGCGCTCAGCGTTACATAGGAAGTTGCGCGCGCTGGGCGTCAGTTCCGAACAACGATCAGCTAATGCTCAGCCAGCCTGAGATTGTGTAATTCACCTTGCTTGGCGGCTGACAGGAGACAACAGATATATGAGTTATATCTTCAGAAACGATTGTTTTGCTATGGATTGGCAGGCGCAAACTCGGAAATAGGCTCTTGCCGGCGGCACGGGAAGGAGCCAACACGACAGCGACGCACATAGAGCCCGACGGAAGCCAATTCCCGTTACTCGATAAGGAACACGTCCAATGCACGTGATTATCTGCGGCGCTGGCCAAGTCGGAATAGGAATTGCTGAACGGCTTGCCAGCGAGGGCAATGACGTTACCATTATCGATTCCTCTCCTGAGCTTGTCCAGCGCGCCAACAGCATGCTCGAAGTCCGCGCTCTGTGCGGGAATGGCGCCCATCCAGATGTACTTGCGCGCGCCGGTGCAAAAGACGCAGAAATGCTCATCGCCGTCACCCTGCACGATGAAGTCAACATGATCGCATGCCAAGTGGCTGGTACGCTCTTTGATATTCCCACAAAAATTGCCCGCGTCCGCGCCCAGTCTTATCTTGCAAAAGAGTGGTCTAAGCTCTTTTCTCATGATTATCTCGGTATTGATTATGTCATCTCTCCTGAAGTCGAAGTCGGCAACGTCGTCCTTCGTCGACTTGAATTACCAGGTGCTTTCGACACCGCTCATTTCGCAGAAGGGCGCGTTATCGCGATCGGTATCAACTGCGGTCCCGAGTGTCCTATCGTTGATACCCCAATCCGTCAGCTTTCAGAACTCTTTCCGGACCTGCCCGCAGTTATCACTGCAGTTATCCGGCGTGGAGAGCTAACTGTTCCCCATCTCGATTCGCGCCTTGAAACTGGCGACGATGCCTACGTCATCCTACCGGCCGAACAAGTGGCGCGCACGCTCAAGATCTTTGGGCATGAAGAAGCCCAGGCCCGCCGCATCGTTATTGCCGGTGGTGGTAACATTGGCCTCTATGTCGCCCGTGCCATCGAACAGCGTGAAACCAACGTGCGTGTGAAAATCATTGAATACCAACGCGAACGCGCCATTGCGATTGCCGAAGAACTGGATAGAACCGTTGTTCTCAACGGCAACGCACTTTCAGAAGAACTGCTCCGTGAAGCCGATATAGAATCAACTGAAACTTTGATTGCCGTGACCAATGACGATCAGGCAAACATTCTAACCTCGGTGCTGGCCAAACAATTGGGGTGCAAGCGCAACCTTTGTCTCATCAACGGTGCCGGATACACTCGTATAATCCGTTCATTCAGCATCGACACCCACGTCAACCCACGCGCTGTAACCGTCTCACGTGTGCTCCAATATGTTCGCCGGGGGCGTATCCGCGGCATCCACGCAGTCCACAATGGGGCCGGAGAACTGATCGAGGCTGAAGCCTTGGAAACGACACCCATCATAGGACGGAAAATACGAGAGCTTGAAGTCAGCGACGGAATCCGATTCGGTGCGATAGTCCGTCAGGGGCGGGTTATTCCCCCAACCGGCGATTGCGAAGTAATGCCGAAAGACCGGGTAATTCTGTTTGCAAAAACTGAGAGCGTGCGGGAGGTTGAACAGCTATTTCGTGTCAGCCCCAACTATTTCTAGCCAACCACCAAATAAAAACACCTGAAGCATCCGATGTTTTCCTCCAAAAGAACGCACCACAATTCAGATAAGCCCGATCCAAGATGCGTTGAACGCCGATAAACACTCAGACCAAGCGCAGATCAGGCTCAGTCCTTGACCAGTCCCGATAAGGAACCGACATGACCCGATACGTCTATGTCAACGGATGTTATAAACGATACGACAAAGCTACCGTCCACGTTGAGGACCGCGGCTTCCAATTTGGTGATGCCATTTACGAAGTCTGTGAAATCCGTAACGGCAGTTTGATCGACGAAACCCGCCACATGACGCGCCTGGACCGCTCCCTCAGCGAGCTATCAATAGTCAATCCGATGTCCAAAGCCGCCTGGCAACGCATCATGCGAGAGACCATCCGGCGTAATCGCGTCAAAAACGGCATTCTCTACATCCAGGTTTCGCGCGGTGCCGGACCGCGAGACTTTTTCTTTTCTGGCGTAACAACGCCACCGACCGTCGTCTGCATCGCGCGCTCGGTTGCCCCGGAAAGTCTCATCAATGCAGGCAAACGCGGCATCAAAGTCATCACTGACCCCGACATCCGCTGGGGCCGATGTGATATCAAAACCGTCATGCTCCTGCCGGCTAGCCTAGCCAAAGAAAAAGCCAAAGCAACAGGGGCTCAAGAAGCATGGTTGACCGATGCCGATGAAAATGTGACGGAAGGCGGCTCAAGCAATGCCTGGATTATCACAGCCAACAACGAACTAATTACCCGACCGGCAGATCAGGCAATCCTTCGTGGCATCACACGCACAACACTTATTGATTTGATTGAAAAAGAGGGTCTGACCCTGGTCGAACGCCCGTTTTCTGTCAAAGAGGCAAAATCAGCCAAGGAAGCATTTGTCACTTCTGCAACCAATCTCGTCATGCCGGTTACACAAATAGATGATACAATTATTAGTGACGGCCAGCCTGGCCCCATCGCTACGCGCCTGAGACAGGGCTTTCACACGATTGCCGAAGCCAATACCATCACGCGCTGACTAAAGAACAGCGGCGAACATAATTGCGGCCTTTTTGCAAATATCAATGAGCCTTATACTAAAGGCTAGCTAACGAGCTACCATTCTAGCAATAACGTGTGTGACAGTAGTGCTGTTTCGGATCTATAATTTGAATATGATGGCACTCAACCCCCTGAAAAATATCTCAGAATAGGCTTCTATGCCGGATAACAAACTGACCCTTACAGGATAAAAACAATGGCAGAACGCCCACAAAGCCTGCAAGACACATTCCTGAATCATGTGCGAAAGCAGAAAACTCCACTGACAATTTTTCTGATCAACGGAGTCAAGCTCCAAGGTATAGTTACTTGGTTTGACAATTTCTGCGTACTTTTGCGACGCGACGGCCACTCGCAACTCGTCTATAAACACGCCATATCAACGATTATGCCCGGCCAACCCGTCAATCTGATGGAAAACGAAAGTAGCGAAGACTGAGAGAGAACCAACCCATTACCCGGAAGCCTGCCATCGAAAATCCGCATCAAACTCAATCGACGAGTCGCGATCAACAATCAGGCGAATTGGCTCCAGAACAGCAGCAAACCCGATCTGATCATGATCAGAAAACTGCTGGCCATAAGGACGCCTCTCACACAAAGACGCGGGCTCTCGTATTGTTGCCATTCTCCGGCTCGCAACGACACCGCTTGCGAGGGGTAGCTCCTGGTGATCGAAGGCACGAACCTTGGCGTGAGCCCGAAGACCAATTGGCTGAAGCCATTGGTTTGGCCACCGCAATAGATCTCAACGTCCGCGATAGCGCCATCGTGCCGATACAAACCATTAAACCCGCACTTCTTTTTGGCACCGGCAAGGTCAAAGAGATCGCCGATCACATCGAAGCAGACGAGATTGATCTTGTTGTTATTGATCATGCCGTTACCCCTATCCAGCAACGGAACTTGGAAAAAGCCTGGAACGCAAAAGTCCTCGACCGTACAGGGCTCATCCTCGAAATCTTTGGTCGGCGCGCACGCACGCGAGAGGGGCGGCTACAAGTCGAACTAGCCCACCTCACTTTTCAACGCAGTCGTTTGGTCCGCAGTTGGACCCACCTTGAGCGGCAGCGCGGCGGCGTCGGATTCCTTGGTGGTCCGGGCGAAACCCAAATCGAAACTGACCGTCGTCTGCTGCAAGAGCGCATCGACAAGCTTCGTGGTGATTTGCTGAAAGTTACAAAAACTCGCGCTCTTCACCGCCGAGGCCGGCGGCGTGTGCCATATCCAATTGTTGCCATCGTCGGTTATACTAACGCAGGCAAATCCACGCTCTTCAATCGGCTAACGGGGGCTAAGGTTTTTGCAAAAGACCAAGTCTTCGCCACGCTTGATCCGACAATGCGTGAAGTGGCGCTCCCTAGTGGTCGTCGTGTCATACTATCAGATACTGTAGGTTTCATATCCGATCTTCCAACCATGCTCGTTGCGGCGTTCCGCGCTACATTGGAGGAGGTGATTGAAGCTGATCTCATTCTGCATGTGCGTGATATTTCTCATCCCGATAGTGATGCTCAGCGCGCCGACGTCGAAAATGTTCTTAGAAGTCTTGATGTCGAAGTTGACAGTGCCAAAAGCAACATCATTGAGGTTTGGAATAAAATCGATCAAGTTGATTGCAATCATCGAGAACAATTAACAGCTGCCGCAACGCGCTATGAACTCCCTCCAATTTTAACATCCGCGATAACTGGTGAAGGCCTTGATGCGCTAGCCCAGGTCGTCGATGAATGGATTGGAAAGTCGGACGCTGAAATTGAACTGGACGTACCTGCCACGGCAGGACAACTATCACATTGGCTCTATGAGAATGCGCAAGTACTTGCGCGCGAAACTGATGAGCTTGGCACAATGCACTATAGGCTTCGCATCGCAGGTGAAAACCTTGGCAAACTACAGGCGCAACTCAAGATTGCCGGCCTGAAAATTCCAATTCGTGCCGATCCCGAATCCTGGGAAGGGATGGAGAAATAGAGGTTGTAGCGGACGAGCACGATTTGAGGAATGAGGACGGCTCTTCAATCTCGACCCGATCACCGGCCGGGCGATCTTAGTGCTATGTAAGTCGGAAAAATGAGAGGTACTGGATAATGAAACAACTCCTCGGCGCAGTTATGTTTCTTTTCTTTTCGGCCGTTGCTGTTCTGGCTGGGCAAGTAGAGATCGAGGTAAAAAAAACCGCTACCTGCGGCTGCTGTGCCGCCTGGGTCAAACACCTCCAACACTCCGGCTTCAAAACCAAGTCTGAAAACATACCGTTCGACGTGTTGCAGCGTTTTAAGCGCAACCATGGGATCAAACCCAAACACGCTTCATGCCATACGGGCCAGGTAGGTGGCTATACGATCGAAGGTCACGTCCCTGTTCGCGAGATCAAAAGGTTGCTTGAGGAAAAGCCCGATGCCATCGGGCTCAGTGTGCCAGGTATGCCCACCGGATCGCCTGGCATGGAATACGGCACAGAGCGTGATGCATACGAAGTGCTGTTGATCAAGAAAGATGGATCAACAGAGGTCTATGCAAGTTATACCCGGAAGCCATGACGACCCCAGTCCAAGCTCCTTCTGCGCAAGAGCATTATAGGAACCAGGAGAATCTCTCGGGTGAAGAAAACCGCTGGGTAGATGAAGCTCTTGCACGCGACAAGCGTGAGGGGCTGAAACTTTCGGTAAGAGCCCGGTGGGTAGCGCTCGCCGTCATTTCAGTTCTTCTTCCAATCATTAATCCACGACCTGAAGTCATCTATTTCGAGTTTCTCCTTTGTTTGTTCGCGCTCGTGGGCTGGGCACAGTTGAAAATTGGAACCGTGGGTCTGTCGCGTTCCGAGCTCTTCTTGATGTTTTGCGATCTGGCCCTCATGACCGTGACCCTCTGCGTTCCGAACCCACTTCGTGACACTGAATTGCCGTTGGCAATGCAGTATCGTACTGGCAACTTCATGTATTTTTATGTTCTTCTTGCCGGTGCCACTTTGGCCTATTCATGGCGCACGGTAATTGCCATGGGCGTCTGGACAGCCGGCATGTGGCTTATGGCATTTGCAGGAATTTGGCTCGTTTTCACGCCGGACCCTGAAATCACCCAAGCTACTGCTAAGGCTTTCGGAACGAACCAACGGCTCTTGGAAGCCCTTGATCCCAACAACCTGCAATTTACAGCCAGGATCCAGGAGATCGTCGTATTCGCCATCGTTGCTGGAATGTTGGGCCTGGCAGCCCACCGATCACATAGGCTATTGATGAGCCAAGCTTCTGCAGAGCGGGAGCGCACCAACCTCGCTCGCTATTTTTCACCCAACGTTGTCGATGAGCTGTCGCACAATGACGAGCCGCTGAAGCATGTTCGTAGTCAGAATGTTGCTGTCCTGTTTGTTGATATAGTTGGCTTTACCGAGTTTGCAGCAAGCCGTTCACCCGAGCAGACCATAGAAATATTGCGTGAATTCCATGGTCGCATGGAACGAGAGGTATTCAGCCACGAGGGTACATTAGACAAATATCTTGGCGATGGTCTGATGGCAACATTCGGAACCCCAGCAACTACCCCTGACGATGCGCTCAATGCATTCATGTGCGTTAGGGCCATGATTTCCGCCATCGAGAATTTAAACCGCGAGCGGCATTCAAGCAATGAACCCAGTATTAGAGCCAGTTTTGGCTTGCATTATGGTCCTGTCGTTCTTGGTGACATCGGCACGAATAGGCTTGAGTTCGCCGTGATTGGCAACACCGTTAATATCGCCAGCAGGCTGGAAGCGCTCACCCGAAAGCACGATGCGATTTTCATTGCAAGCGAGGCTGCGGTTCAAGCCATGTCGGTGCATTCTGTCGAACAATCAAATGTGCTTGAGGGGCTGGAGAGAATTGCGAACCAAGGCATCCGTGGGGCCGCGGATCCGATGCCGGTTTGGATGCTAGGGACAAAGGCTGCTTAGTCGGGCGTTTCAGTCGATGGATTGCCGTGACCGTTGTGACCAACACACGCTAATCTGCTGGATCAGAAATTTCTATTTTATAAAAGGGAAACATCGCTGCGGCCGCGATCAATTCCCCATCGAGCCTCAAATATTCATCCCACAATGCAACAATCAGTGCGTTCGGCATTGCCTCCGGTCTCAACTGTCGGAGCCGATCGGCTGCTTTCCGCGGTTCAATATTTTTGGCCAGCAAGCCTAGACAGACGGCTGTCGATCGACTGATGCCCGCCATGCAATGAATCAACAATCGGCTACCATCGCCAAAATTTTCAACCCATCCATCAATCTTCGCGACGTGTGCCAGGGAGGGTGCGAGATCATCTTCCTGAAAAAGCGTATCATCAATATTAACCCGCAGTCGGTCTTGTTGCTGCACACATGATGGCAACTTCAGACAATCCTCAGGATGCAGTACCGACAAAATATGGGTCGGCTCAAACGCATCTACTGTAATGGAAATTTCACTTATTCCACAAACCGCCATGGGTAAAGGCCGCATTATTCACTCCTGCTGCACTTGCCTGCCGGAACTAGGTTTATCCTCCGTACTACGCTCCTCAGCTTTTGCCTGGTCCCACAAGGCGTCCATTTCATCCAAGTTAGATTGAGAAGGCGACAATCCCCGCTCCAGAAGGAGCTCTTCAACGCGACCAAACCGCCTCACAAATTTAGCATTTGTGCCACGTAGACATTTTTCAGCATCGATCTTGAGGTGCCGCGCAACATTGGCAACAACAAACAATAGATCACCGAATTCATTCTCGATCTTGCTTGCTTGCCCTGATGCCAAGGCTTCATCCAACTCGGATAATTCCTCCCGCATCTTGTCCATCACAGGGGCGAGGGAGGGCCAATCAAAACCGACCCTTGCAGCTTTGTCCTGCAACTTAATGGCGCGTACGAGTGCCGGAAGATTGAGCGGAACATCATCAAGAACACTCTCCTTCGTCATGGTATCAGTCTGCTTCAGTCCTTCCGTCTCAACTATATTGTGATTAGGAACGCTAGATTTAGCTCGCGCTTTTTCATGTCGTTCTTGATCCTTAATCCGCTCCCAGAACCCTGGCTTGGCCCCTGCTTCGCGCTCGGCGCTATTGCCAAACACATGCGGATGACGGCGGATCATTTTTCGAGTTATCCCGTCCACCACGTCTTCGAAATCAAACGCATCGATTTCGCGTGCGATCTGCGCATGATAGACAACCTGCAATAAGAGGTCTCCAAGCTCTTCGTTCAGATCAACCACATCCGCCCGCTCAATGGCATCGGCTACCTCATAGGCTTCCTCAATGGTGTAGGGTGCAATCGAGGAGAATGTTTGCTGCAAGTCCCACGGGCAACCAGTTTCTGGCGTGCGCAATGATGTCATGACGTCCAAAAGGTCAGCAATCGTCTTTTTATGTTGAACTTTCCTGCCAGATACATCGGTCAAAAAACTGCTCCAAATAAGCTCGCAAACGCTACTGCCAGCAGACAGACTACCACGCTCTCAAAACACCGGTCTCAATATCAAATCTCATCATAGTTCGAGCTCACCACCATGAGAATTCTCACCAACATTGCAATTCTTGTTTTAGAGCTTGGTCTGATTAGTGCCACTGCCTGGCTCGCCTACATACAACCATTGGCCTTCGCCGCACTCACAGTTGGCTTGATTTTGGTCGTCGGTGCAGGGCTGGAGTGGGTACGGCTCAATCATGAGTTCCCATTTTATGTGGGCAATCAACAACCTCATGCCAATTCCAATCTAAAGCCGAACAGCCTGCGCACTGTTGTCCTACTCGTAATGGCTTGCAGCGAAGTTATCATCAAAGCATTGCTAGCTGGCGGTGTTGCCCTGATGACGTTTTCCGGCTCCGATGCCAATAGGCTGTGGCTGACTGCCGTTCTTTTTGGCACTGTCACATTCTTGGGCACCAGTGTGTTGCGACGGTTGTCACGCTCATTCGATGTCCGGCCAACACGCTGGGGCTACTTTCGACTGGCTGTACCGTTAGGAGTGGCATTCTCGCTTGGCATCCAAATGCTTGTCTATCTGGATCGTATCGAACTCAAGACATTGCAGGAAATTGCCACCACGATTGTTTTCGAGCTACCGGCGCACCCGAGCTTGCCGCAGGTGAGCGAGTTTCTGTTCAACATCAAACAAACACTCGATGCCTTGATTTATGAATTTTTAAAGCAGCTAATCACATCCGAAGCTGCCAGTGCAGTCGCCACTCTTATCAGCTTGAACATCCTGAGCGGGCTGGTCGTGGCAATCTATGCTGTCCTAATCGCTGACGTTGTCAGACGATTGGAGGCGGGGGGAAATAGGCAACCTTGCAATTGAATTCTCAAATTACAGAACAGCGCCGCGTTACCGCCAAATCAGTAATCTGACAGCCTGTTAAGAATATGAGATATTATTCGCATAATATATATTATGGAAAGTAAACTTAGGGTTAGACATATCACTCAGCAACTTCTTAATTGCTGAATGCTTGGCTGCCACGAATGCCCAGCAAGGCTCGCTCAGCTCATTTCTCGTACTTTTGCGCCACCAGTTCATTCAGCAATCTAACGCCCCAGCCCGAAGCCCAGGTCTTGGAGATCTCAGTCTTGCCGGAAGCCATGGCAACACCCGCGACATCAAGGTGGACCCACGGCGTGTCATCGACAAAACGCTGCAGGAATTGCGCCGCTGTGATTGAGCCAGCCAATCGACCACCAACATTTTTCATGTCGGCGTTCGGTGTGTTGATCATCTTGTCGTAGGCCTTGCCCATAGGCATCCGCCACACGGTCTCTCCAGTCGCTTTCCCCACTTCGGAAAGATCACTCGCAAGCTTATCATCATTAGAGAATAATCCGGCGTGCTCCTTGCCAAGAGCTACCAAGATGGCACCCGTTAGCGTGGCAAGATTTATCATGAAACGAGGTTTGAAATTTTGATTGGCATAATAGAGGAGGTCAGCCAGCACCAGCCGGCCCTCGGCATCGGTATTAATTACTTCGATAGTCTGACCCGACATCGACGTGACAATATCACCAGGCCGCGTTGCCTCACCCGATGGCATGTTTTCAACCAAACCAACAATGCCGATAGCATTGACCAAAGCACCACGTGCCGCCAACGCATACATGAGCCCCGTTACACATGCAGCCCCCCCCATGTCGCCTTTCATGTCTTCCATGCCGGCTGCCGGCTTCATCGAAATGCCACCAGTATCAAAGCAGACACCTTTGCCAACAAAACACAATGGTTTGGCGCGCTTCGACTTCGCTCCATTCCAACGCATAATGGCTACGCGCGCGGGCCGCGCACTCCCTTGCGATACGGACAGAAGAGATCCCATCCGCAGCTCCTCAAGTGCTGCATCGTCAAGAATTTCAACGTCCACGCCAACTTTTGTCAAAGCCTCGCACCGAGCCGCGAATTCTTCTGGCCCCAGCACATTGGCGGGCTCATTCACCAGGTCGCGCGCCAGACAAACACCCTCTGCAATCGCACGTTCAGCTTCAAACAGTTTTTCTACGACAGCAGGTTTTTCAGTGTGAATAACGACCTTTTCAAGCTTCGGTTTTTTGTCTTCAACACCATTGTCCTCGTCGTTCCCTGGTGAGCCATTGGTCTTGTTTTTGTCGCCCGTAGTCTTGTATTTATCGAATGTATAGCTTCGCAACAGCACACCAAGTCCAAGCTGAGCAGCAATCTCAGATGCAGCACGCCCACCCGAAACATCGACCACCAAACTTGCACTTGCATCTTTGCCTGCAAGTAACTGGCCTCCGGCATATCCTCCTAGCTCGATCAGATCTTGGGTTTTGTCATCGCCAATCACGCCAGCACCGATCAGCGCCACACGTTTGAAATCGGTTCCAGCCGGTGCATGTATGACCAAAGCCGACTTATGCCCGCCCTTGAATTGTGCGGCATCCATTGAGCGTGAAAGCTGTTGGCCAGATTGCTTGTCGATCCCCTTACCAACCTTCCCCAAAGCTCCACCTTTCCCAACAAGCAGAGCTGTCGTGGCTTGATGGGCTTCAGTGAGGCCTGCAAATTCAATCTCAAGGCGAAGTGACATAATTTCTCTCTGATGTTGTTGTTGCTGTGACAGTTATTGGGATCGCCCTACCATGCCGGCGCTACAGAAATCCACACGACAAACCAAGCCACATGGCATTCGGCATGCTCAGAAAAGAACGGAAGATCCATTGAGCAGTGTCAGAGTGCACCGACTAGAAGGCGCTGCGCCGATGACACCGGAAACAGTAATTAAATGAGAAGCTTAAAAGCTCCACCAAAAGAAACAAAGCATATTCGCTTTCTTCGATGCGACAAGCCCTTCATAAATAGAACTCAGACAGAAGATGTGGACCATAGAGCCGAATTTTCGCCATGCTCATGTGGGACCGGATATAGTAGTCACTACGAATCCAAGCCCAGCGGTCAATGGCCGATTGGTCGACCGTCAACAATTGGCGACTTCTCGCAATTAATTCACTAGTTTTGCTTCCCCAGACCGCTGCCTAAGTGCGCACAGAAACGCCCAATCCAACCTGGCACATCTAACCTGAGTATTGTCCGCCCCGATGACCATCTTCGATAGATACGTCTTCCGACAGGCTGCTGGGGCGACACTCCTTATTTTGTTTTCATTGTGTGGCGTTGTGTGGATTGCATTGGCCCTTAAGCAGCTCAAGTTGGTGACGTCCAAGGGCCAGGACACACTGACGTTGCTCACGATGACAACGCTGGCTTTGCCCAACCTCATGGCGCTCATTGCACCAATCGCACTGCTGATTGCGACTATCCATACCCTCAATCGCCTCAACGGCGACAGTGAATTGATTGTCCTTACAGCCTCAGGTGGCACCATCTGGCGGGTCGCGCGGCCTTTGCTGGCTCTCGCGCTGCTAATTTCACTCGCTGTATCTTTCGTCAATCACTTTGCAATGCCCTGGTCGCTTCGTTTTCTGCGCGCCAAAATCACAGAAGTTCGCTCAGATTTATTATCCCAGGTCCTGCTGCCAGGCCGGTTTTCCGCCCCTGAAACAGGCGTCACAGTGCATATCCGCGACAAAACCCGTGACAACACCTTACTTGGCATCCTCATTCACGACAGCCGAAAACCCGGCGGATATATTACCTACCTAGCCGAGCGTGGCAAAATCATCAAAACTAAGAAAACCGCCTACCTTGCCATGCATAACGGACACATGATCCGCAAACAGGATGCACGCCGAAATTGGCTCAGCCCGCCAGCCGTCCTCGCGTTTGAATCCTACGCGGTCGATCTGGAACGCTTTGAACGCAAACTCGATACCCATGAGTGGAAGCCGCGCGAACGCTACTTTAGCGAACTGGTTTATCCAGACACCAAGTCCCGCCATTATCAATCCCAGAAGGGTTACTATCGCGCTGAGTTGCATGAGCGCTTCTCTAACCCACTTTACCCGTTCGCCTTTGTTCTCGTTGCCTTAGCCTTCATTGGCCGCGCTCAATCGACCCGCACAAATCAAACAAGTATTATGGCCGTGGGCTTTGTCGTAGCTATTGCATTCCGTCTAGGCGGACTTGCATTAAACAACGTCGTTACCTTGAACCCAAGCGCCACCCCACTTCTTTACAGCGTGCCATTGCTGGGCATTATTTCGGCGCTGACAATGCTCCAATCCAATACGCGAGTGCGCCTTGGCCGGTCTCTACCTGACCGGATGAAGGTCCTATTCCTGCCTCTATGGCAACGCCTTCCAAAACCCTGGCAGCGCCCTCCAACTCCTGAAACGGGGGGGTGAAGCATATGTTTGGGCTCGATATAATCCGGCGCTACATTGCTTGGAAATTTCTAACAATGATTGGAGCCACGTTCCTGCTTTGTGCCGGATTGATCTTTATGATCGATTTCATCGAGATGCTGCGCCAGGCCGGTAAGTATGGGGGCACTGATGCACTCACCCTGATCTGGATTACACTTCTTCGGCTCCCCGCTTACACTGAGATTTTGCTGACTTTCGCCGTTCTTGTCGGCAGCATTTCAACGCTTCTAATGCTTGCCAGAAAGAGCGAATTGGCTGTTATTCGTGCGGGTGGCATGAGTGTGTGGGGTTTTCTTTGGCCAGCATTCCTGGTGGCCTTTCTCCTCGGCGTATTCTCGGTCACGATTTACAATCCCCTCGCTGCAAATGCTCGCGCCAAGGCGGAAGCCATTCACGCCAAAGTGTTCGGACGGGCTTCAAGCTTTCTGCGTCAGCAAACCGGACTACCTTGGTTGCGTCAGGATGGGGTGGATGGCCCATCAGTAGTATGGGCTGGCTCTGCCCAAGATCGCGGCCTTACACTCGTTGCCGTGCGGATTTTCCAATATGACCGCAACAATAAGTTTGTTGAGCGTATAGATGGGGTCAGGGCGCGCTTAATTGATGGTGCCTGGGCTGTCGAGAACGCCTGGGTCACACGACCAAGCCAAGCCCCACAAAAATACGCCGTCTATCATATATCGACATATCTATCTCCAGAACGCGTAACAGATGCTCTGGGTTCTGTAATTTCACTATCTTTTTGGGACCTTCCGGGCCTTATCGAAGTCATTGGAAAGTCCGGATTATCAGCAGCCCCCTACAAAGTGCAGTACCACCTTCTGCTATCGCGCCCATTTCTCCTGATTACCATGGTGCTTTTGGCGGCTACTGTGTCGTTAAGGTCATTCCGATCTGGTGGTATCCAGACTATGGTTATCCTCGGAATGACGGGGGGAATTGGCTTCTTCTTATTGGCAGAGGTCTCTCGGCAAGCTGGCGTGGCGGGACTGGTGGCTCCATGGGTTTCAGCATGGATACCGGTATCGGTTGCGTCTCTTGTGTCCGTTAGTGTGCTTTTGCACCAGGAGGACGGGTGAGTTGAAGCGTATCGGGCGCAAACATAGCGGCATGGGGGCCGGAATGCACAGCGTGCATTCCGTGTTGAGTGCGTTTGCGCAGCCGGTCGGTGCCTGCTCTATTTTCGGTCGGTCGCGGAAACGTCGCCGCAGGGCTTCCCTTGGCAGGCTTTATCTTTGCCATAACCATCCGGCCACGTATTTGCGGGGCACATCTTTCACACAAACACCCATTTTCACACAAATATCCGTCGCAATCACCTCTTCGGTAGCTACGATCCTTGGTTTCGCACTTTTGGTGCTCTCAGCCACGATCGCACTGCATGCGCCAGCCTCCGCGCAAGACCTTAAAACTGTTGCTCCGGGCGTGTCCTCAACACCAAGCTTCCGCAGCGGTGTGAAGACCATATTTGGCGAGCGACCTAAAATTGATCGCGCAAAACCGTTGCATCTCCAGGGCGATGAGCTGATCTATGACAATAAAGGCAATCGGGTCACGGCTCGCGGCAATGTTGAGCTATTTTACAATGACTTTATTTTGAAAGCAGATGAGGTCATCTACGATCAGGGTGCAAATACCCTAACTGCTGTTGGCAACGTGGTTCTCAAGGATCCAAACGGCGGCATAACACGTGGTGAGCAGATCACGCTGACCGATGATTTCCGCGACGGCTTCATCCAATCCCTTAGCGTCACGACCAAAGACCAGTCGCGGATTACGGCCCGGCGCGCCATCCGTCGAGACGGCACCGTTACTGAATTCCAAGAGGCAAAGTTCAGCCCCTGCCGCGCAGAAGATGGAAAACCACCCCTGTGGTGCGTGGCTGGCCGTCGCGTAATACAGGACACTAAAGCCGGTACCATTACCTATCAGGATGCACAGTTTGAGTTCCTTGGAACACCAATATTCTACTTGCCCTATTTCCAGCATGCCGACCCTTCGGTGAAGCGGAAGTCAGGCGTCCTGGTTCCAGAAATATCTCACTCAGAAGATCTCGGTTTCATGTCTGAGATCCCCTATTACTTTGCGCTCTCGCCAAGTTTTGATTTTACTTTCCATCCGATGTACGCAGCCCGGCAGGGTATTCTCTGGAAAGGTGATTGGCGTCATAAATTGGCCATTGGATCTGCCGTCGGTCAGTATACGTTTAAATTTGCCTTCATCAATCAAGATTACAACGATCTGCCAAACTCAAATCCTGATCTAGATGGCTGGCGCGGCAGTATCGTATCCAAAGGTGAATTCTCCCTTGCTTCCTGGTGGAAGTTTGGTTGGGACGTAACAGTCGAAAGTGATGATGAGTTTCGCCGCTTCTATAAACTTGACAGCATTTTAAAGACGGACCGCGTAAGTAAAATATATCTCACCGGTCAAAGCGAACGCAATTATTTCTCGATGATTGGATACCATTTCGGCGGTTTGTTGCTCAGCGATACTGCTGTCACTGAAGGTAAAGTTCACCCTGTTATCGATTGGAATTATGTTGTTGGCCAACCTGTTGCAGGCGGCGAACTGAGTTGGAACGTTAATGCGTTGAGTTTCACGCGGGCTCTTCAGTTCACAGACGTCAACAATATAGCGCTCGACGTCGATTCAAAAATTCATAGAGTCTCAGCTGATATTAACTGGCGTCGGAAACTGATTGACCGGGTTGGTATTACGTACACACCGTTTGCCAATCTGCGTGGTGACGTTTTTAGCTACGCAAACGTCCCCGATCCCACAACCAACAGACTTATCGATTCTCGGACTGTAACCCGCGGTGTCGCCAGCGCCGGTATTCTTGCCGCCTACCCCTGGCTCGCTCGAACTCAGAACGCGAGCCACGTTGTCGAGCCTCTCGGCCAGATCATCGTTCGTACTGCCAAAGTCTCTCAGAGTGATATACCTAACGAAGACGCCCGCAGTTTGGTATTTGATGATACGAACCTGTTCGATATCTCAAAATTCTCCGGCTATGATCGAGTGGAAACCGGAACTCGGGCCAATGTTGGTGTTCAGTACACCTTCCAAGCAAATGGCGGCCCATACGCTCGTCTGCTTGCCGGCCAAAGTTTCCATTTAAGCGGTAATAACCCTTATGCCGGGTTGCCGGGCAATGAACCATCAAGCTCAATAGATGCTTCGGGCCAGTCTAATGGCCGGGCATTATATTCACCTGAATCTGGCCTAGGAACCACGCGCTCTGATTATGTAATGGCCGCTTATCTTGCGCCATCTACTGCTTTTAAGTTTATCGGTCAGGCGCGGTTTAATGAAGCCGATTTCACTCTGCGCCGTGCGGATGCCTACACCAAATATAGCTATGGGCCAATTGCACTTTCCGCAATATACGCTTACACTGCCGATGCCACGGACTTGGACCCAACACTTGAGAGCGGCCAGGAGATTTCTGCAAGAATTGGTTTGCAACTCACCGACCGTTGGTCGGCGGCGGCTTCTATACGTTACGATGTCGATTCATCAGACGCACGTGAGGCCGGGGCAACTCTTCGGTATTCCGATGATTGTTTCATACTTAGTACGACATATATTGAAACCTACATCACCGATCAAAATATCACCCCTGACCGGACCATTATGGTGCGCTTTCAGCTGAAGCACATTGGTGATTTCCGCTACCGTACAGATGCCCTGGATCACCTGTTTTCAGAAAATCAGTAGTGCACCAGCAGGTTATTGCTCTGGCGTGAACCAATGTCAAAATGATGCTATTAGCAGAAATGATTGGTTGTGGGCATGATCGGCCCATTGGATAGGTATGATTGACTATCATGCCGATACCAATCCAGAGTTTATCGGTTTCTAGGTATTGTTGTATCGGCGTGTATTGCCTTAAATTAGTAGAACCGAATCGCTAATTGCTGATTGACCCTCCACAAGGATCTGTAACGCAGCCTGCTGGAATAGAAAGAACCATCGAAGATGCCAAGCTGGAACCGCGCGTGTCATTTAGCTTTTTACTTAGTTCCCTGCGTTATGATCGTGGGTGGCTACTCGATTGCTGCACTCGCCGAATCTGCCCCTGCCATTCCCGGCTTGATTATAAGCACACCCCCAGATGAAACACCCGCAACCATTCCTGCCGCAACACCAAGCCCCACCTCGACAGTCCGAGCGCCACAACGCACACCCGCCCGCGCAGTCAGAAAGCGCAAATCCAAAAATGCATCAAGGCGTTCGGGACCGAAGCGGACCACTCGTTCCCGTAAAAAAAAGTCAGCGTCCCTCAAGCGCCGGACCGCTAGGAAACGGCAAGCCGGAACTGCGATTGCCGCCCTGATCAATGACGTACCCATCACCCGGTATGAAGTTGTGCAACGTGCACGGCTCATGTCTACTCGGACTAACCTTTCAAGTCGTGTACGCGCGAATTTTCAGTCGTTGATCAAGCGCAAGAGCACAAACACACGCGTCCGCGCTATTCTTCGCGCCACAATCGATGAGAACAAGGGAAAATCACGCGAGCAAATCCTTGCCATATTTGAGCGTCGAAAGAAGGCCTTTGGCCAGTTACTTCAGAAGCAAGCGATTTCATCGGCACGTGCCAGCGTACAATTGGGGTTCCATAAAAAAGCTCTCAACAAGTTAATCGAGGAACGGCTCAAACTGCAAGAAGCCAAGCGCCTGAAAATTGTGGCCACTGACAAACAGCTCAATCGGGCTATTGCCAGTATAGCCCGCCGCAATAAGACCAGCGTCAAGGCATTTAAAAAAAATATTGGACGTATGGGCATAGACTTCAGCACGATGCGCGAGAGGATACGCACTCAACTTTCGTGGAATAATGTTATCCAGGCGAAGTTTAGCCGCATCGTGTCCATCAACCAGCGCGACATAGATCAACAACTCGCGGGCCTAACAACAACCAAATCAACTGCACGACTGCGCCTTCATCGCATAACTCTATCGCTGCCTGAAAAATTTGGACAAGCAAGTATGGCCAAGCGCTTAAGCACTGCCGATACCCTTCGGCGCCGCTTCCTCGGATGCGCTTCGACCGCCAAGTTAGCCAAGTCAGTACCAGGTGCCAAATATAAAGATCTCGGCATGCGCCTGCCGGCAACCGTACCCGAACCGACACGGTCACTATTGCTCGGCGCGCGCGATGGTGAGATGATTCCTCCGACAGCAACGCGCAAAGGTATCGAGCTCTATGCTGTATGTGGGCGCGAAGCCGCAAAGCGGTCCATGGCTGCTCGCGATAAGGCGCGCGCGGTCATAAGGCGGAAAAAATACAATATCCTAGCGCAGCGGCATTTGATGGACCTGAAACGAGACGCTCATATCGAATATCGCTAAGCAGCTAAATATGAAGATACCTACATACGAGCGTACTGGCGAGCGTACTGGGTCTCGTCCTCAACTCAGCCAGGATTCTGCAGCACAATAAATAGTGACATGCCACGAGCCCTTAACATTAAACCCAAATTATTGCCCCCTTTGGCGCTAACCATGGGTGATCCTGCAGGTATTAGCCTGGATATCACGTTGGCAGTATGGAAGCGGCGTGAAACCCTTAAACTACCTTCATTCGCCATCATCGCCGATCCAACAGCACTGAGAGAACGTGCAATCAGGCTTGGCCAATCAAATATCAATATTCGCGAGATCGATGCGATATCGGAAGCCCACGAAGTATTTAATAGCGCACTTCCGGTTCTTCCAATTTACCTGAAAGAACGAGCCGAGCCAGGCCAACCAAATGTAGCGAATGCTGATGCTACGATTATGTCCATAAAAACCGCAACCCAATTGGCCGTAGATGGCAGTGCGGCTGCAATCGTCACGAATCCGATCGCTAAGTCGGTTCTCTACCAAGCCGGTTTCAGGTATCCGGGCCATACCGAATACTTAGGCTTCCTTGCCTCTGAACTGAAAGGATGTGAGACATATCTGCCGATCATGATGTTGACATCCGATGAGTTGCGTATCGTACCGATGACGATCCACATTCCATTGGCCGATGTTCCAGGCAAGATCACAGCTGATTTGATCGTTGCCACAGTCGAAGGGCTAAACAGCGCCTTGCAGCTCGATTACGGCTTAGATAATCCACGAATAGCGATAGCTGGGCTCAACCCTCACGCGGGCGAAGCCGGCACCATCGGCCTGGAAGATCAAGACATAATTAAGCCAACCATCGATCATCTTCGTTCTACGGGCTTAAATCTTCAGGGCCCTCTCCCTGCCGATACAATGTTCCACTCGAAAGCTCGCACTAGCTATGACGCAGCAATTGCCATGTATCACGACCAAGCCCTCATCCCTATCAAGACATTGGCTTTTGACCGTGGTGTCAACGTCACCCTGGGTCTACCATTCGTGCGTACTTCACCCGATCACGGCACTGCTTTCAACATTGCAGGACAAGGTAATGCGTGTTCAACAAGCCTTTCTGAAGCACTCAAGCATGCTGCACAGATAGCCCGACAACGCCGAGCATCCATTGAAACACAATGAAACACGAAACCAAAAAATCTAACCAAACCAGTGCAACAGGCAAAAGGCCCCACCCCAGACCAAGTGGCTCTGTCACCAATGATGCACTCCCACCGCTGAGAGATGTCATTGCCCAGTATGAACTTGCTGCTAAGAAATCGCTTGGCCAGAACTTTATTCTTGATCTCAATCTAACGCGCAGAATTGCACGTTGCTGCGGCCCCCTCGAAGGCAGAATCGTCGTGGAAATAGGCCCTGGCCCGGGTGGGCTCACGCGCGCCTTGCTTTCAGAAGGCGCCGAAGCCGTGATTGCCGTCGAGCGCGATCAGCGTTGCCTCCCGGCGCTAAAGACTATCGCACTCCATTGGCCCAACAAGCTACATGTTACTTTGGGTGACGCAGTCAAAACCAATTGGCCAGAACTTTTAGCCCCGCACCTTAGGGCAACGTCGCAGAAGCCGATTATTGCCGCTAACCTCCCCTATGGGGTTGCCACCAAACTCCTTATTGGGTGGCTCGAAGTCGACCAGTGGCCGCCGTGGTATGACGCCATGGTTTTGATGTTTCAAAAGGAGGTTGCCGACCGCATCGTTGCACGCCCCGGCAGTAAATCTTATGGCCGGCTTTCAGTACTTACACAGTGGCGCTGCGAGGCCAATATTGCCCTTAATTTACCACCGCAGGCATTCGTGCCGCCACCCAAAGTCTCATCAGCCGTTGTGGTGCTTAAGCCTCGGCAAGATCCGCTGCCCGCCCCGAGTGCTGCAGCCATTAGCCGGGTTACGGCAGCAGTATTCGGCCAACGCCGCAAAATGCTCCGTAGCAGTCTTCGCCAAATTACAAACAGCCCAGAAATTGCCTTAGCCAAAGCCAATATTAATCCGGAGTGGCGAGGTGAACATGTGGATGTCGATGGTTTTGTGCGGCTGACAAATGCGCTGGACAATGACTAATCATTGCCTCAGTCACCCGTCGTCCAACCCCTCTAGGCTAGAACCGATGTTTCACAGACCCCCTGATGCGTAGATCGCCATCATCCGCCTCATCTTTGACTAATGGGTCAACAGCCGGTTGTTTATTGGCTCCATAGAGTAGCTCTAATCCAAAGTCCAACTTTGGAATCACCCCGAGACGCCCCAAGCCCGGAATCTTTACAATTGCACCTGCCGGTCCACTCTCTGCTGGTGACGTCGCACCCTGCAGTTCCGCGTTCGGCACAGTCGGTAGCAATGGCTGAGAGATATTTTTCTCAGGCGCAGCTTTCAAACTGCCTTTCGCTCCAACACTTTCTTCCTGAAATGCATACGCTGACGTTGCAAGCAAACCAACTAACGTGGCGACAGCTATACGGCCCACCATTTTCATTTCCAACCCCGCTACAATGGACTTCCGCAAGTCCAATATATTTACTACTAACGCTTGTTTCAGACTGACACCAGAACAGTTAAGGCCACCTGAAGTTTTATCCGTTCGTGTGTTGCAGACGAGTACTGTGCGTCAATGGGCACAAACGGCGATCGGATCTGACAACATAAAAAAGGGAAGCCGAAGCTCCCCTTTTCCAAAGTCTTGTTTGCTCACAAAGTGAGATCAGAATTTGATGCGTGCACCAATTTGAACAACACTCAGTGTGTCTGCTTCAAGTGTTCCGCCTGTTGTGTTTACGTCCATCTCAACGTTGCTGTAAGTCAGATACAGTTCCATTGCAGCGGCATCGATTTTCTGATTGATACCAAGGTTCCATACAGTGCCTTCGGTACTTAGAACAGTGACAGTGCCGCCGGCTGCACCGCTAGTGGGGAACCAACCAACAGTGCCAAGATACGATCCTTGATGATCGCCATAAGAGCCCCAGAAGGTGGTTTTGCCAAGCGGGGTGATCCTTGTGATAACACCTGCTGTTACAAACCAGAACTCATCCCTGCTCTCTTCCCCTACGGCAATTGAGGTATCGTCTAAATAACCACCGGATATCATGGCAAACAAACCGGTTGGAACGTGCTGCACACTGAATGAACCAGCAAGCCGTTCAAGCTCCGTACCAGTAGGCATATTTTCCGTGTCTTCACTATAGCCGATACCACCAGCTACTCGGATGCCATTGAACTCGTTAGCATAACGAAGAGCAACATCCCAGTGATCATCACCACCCCAAGATGCACTAACCGTAAAGCCAGCGAATGCAGGACTGACGTACTTTATGACATCACGACGAGAGCCGGTGCCAGGAACTGTACCAATGTTAAAAGTCCGCATGCTACCATCTAGGTAGAAGTCACCAGTGCTAAAGTACGGACGCATAGCACCCCAACCAAGAGAAGACTCTGGAGCAGCAGTTGTCGGGCAACCAAGACAAATTGTCTCGATCAAATACGTTGCATCGCCCGTGTGGCCCAACCAGAGACGGCCAAGGCTTTTTGAGTCGATGTACAGAGCTTGCTGACGAATGTCGTCGGCGCCAGCAGGATTTCCATCCTGGTTAAACTTGATTGTATGGCCAGGTCTTGTATATCCAAATTCCATATAGAAACCAGCCGACCAATCAGAGTTGATCTTAGCAGAGCCGCGGAAACGGATACGTGTCCGGCTATGCATATTAGTTGCGACGTAGGCATTTGATTCAAAGCCGTCGTCCCAGAAAGTGATCGCTTCGTTTACGTGACCAGAAATGGTCAATGAAACCTTGCGATTTCCCTTACGAACCGTTGTCGCCTCAAGTTCAGCGACACGTTCTTCTAGATCGGCACAGCAATTTCCACCTAGGTCTGCTGCAAAAGCTGAGGTTGAAAGAACCCCCGCTGCTGCTGCAATGGCAAAAACACTTGCCGTTTTCTTGAAGCCCCCAATCATAGTCAATCTCCACATCTGTGGTTGCACTTGGTTTGCAGAAAGCATCACGCGCTGCCCGGCGACAGCCCGTGTCCAGACCGAACAACACGCACGCGTGTGAGCGCAGGCAGTTCAGACCGGACGCGATACACTTGAAGTCATACTTTATACCTACGCTTACACTGTAGTGCGGCTTCTGTGCTTTGCCGGGCTTGCTCCCTGCTGCGCCACAATCTTCAGCGTCATCCACTGAGGTAATGATTGTGGTGCACTTGAACCCTTACCAGGTCCCACCGCACGACTCGGTTACGATGGATTATCAATAGGCAACGATATGGCCCGGGGCAAACACCTCCTGCACGTTCTCCCCCCAATTTGGAGTAGTTGTTGCCCAAACGTCACGAAATGCACGGGTGCCACACTCGGTTTCAGGAAAAATAATCGATTTTCGTGCTTTGGACGCCCAAATTGGGTCTTGAAATTTCAAATCGTACGCTTGCAGGGCTATCGAAGGCGACGATAGAAGACCGCTTTCCCCAATAATAAATGTCATCATCAAAATATGCGGGACGTCTAGGCTCTGCGAATCCGGGCCCTATGATTAAAGTGCCTGCAATCTCGGAATAGGCCTTAGTCTATATAACCCATGGCCCCCATATAGATTGGGCCCCCATATAGATCACAAGCTTCTGGAGCTGCACACCGTTTTCACGCCTGTGCCAGCCTCAACTCCATAAATGGACTTAGCTGGCTTTTCCTCTGGATACAGCTATTAGGTGAAGTATTTATATTTGCAACCGCTTTAGAGGCGCCTTCATGACCGCGCTGTTTTGCGTCGTGAATAAGTCCAGAAAGATCACCTTACGGCTAAAACACTGTTACTATGCGGGGAGATCAATCAATTTATTCAAACTGACTTGCTATCCATTTGGCTCAAAAAGGGTTGATGCACATTGAGACCAGCACTGGATTGCAAAATCTCTTATCTTATAAACACCATTCGAGGTGTTTCGTTCTCGGGTGAAGGATCGTGACGCAGGAAGCCATACTCGAAGCCTATCGTTCCCCCCACCACACTTCAGATCGGTCAGATAACTTCGATGTCGTTGTGTGTGGTGCTGGCCCAGCCGGGTTGGCAGCAGCAGTGTGCCTAGGAAAAAGCGGCTTGAAAGTTGCTATCTGTGGCGAGCGGCCAATCGATACGCCAGAAAACCCAGATCTCCGTACCGCAGCCCTATTTACGCCCAGCATCAGTTTCCTTCAGTCGATAGGCGCCTGGCGTCAATTGTCAGAAACCAGTCAAATTTTGCACGGCATCCGCATTATTGATGACACTGGCGCGATACTGCGCGCGCCGGAAACCACATTTAAGGACGTGGACGCTGGGCTTAAATCGCTTGGCTATAATTGCCCAAACCCCGACGTTGTCGCCGTCTTGTGCAGCCTTATAGATAACCTTGATACAGTAACCAACTATATCGGCACCCGTATCAAGGATGTCGTGCATGCTTCCCCCACGCTAGACACAAGCGCCAGCGCTTCGGATGCGACAACCGTACTCCTTTCCGGTTCAGATAGGGCAGAGCAGACATTCCTGCTGACAGCTTCTTTGATAATTGCTGCTGACGGTCGCCGCTCGTTGACCCGGGAGGCTGCCAACATAAGTGTCCGCACTTGGGACTATAATCAATCGGCACTAACAGTCCGCTTCTTCCATACGCAGCCGCATGATGGCATCTCAACCGAATTTCATCGCCCTGGAGGGCCTTGCACGGTTGTGCCGCTGCCAAATAATGAATCAGCTCTTGTATGGGTTGATCGCCCTGGTGCGATCAACCGCCTTACTCAATTGTCGGATCAGAAATTTAAACAAGCCCTCGAAGATCAACTACAGGGTTTGCTGGGCACGGTTACAAAACTAAGTAGGCGCCGCACTTTCCCGCTCTCAGGACTAATTGCAAAAAAATTCGGTGCCCAGCGCACAGCGTTGGTGGGAGATGCTGCCCACGGCGTCCCCCCAATTGGGGCGCAAGGGCTGAATATGGGGTTTCGGGATGTCGCAATCTTGTCGGAGCAGACAATTGCTGCGCATCACGCCAATCGCGATATTGGGTCTATAGCGTTGCTGACTCAGTATAGTGAACGGCGCAAGCTAGACGTAACAGCTCGCGTTTACGGAGTTGATGCTTTAAGCGCCTCTCTAACCTCGCCACTATATCCAATGGCCCTCGCCCGTGGCGCCATCCTCCATGCAGCCAATCAACTACCGTTTCTCAAACGCCAACTCATTGAACAAGGGCTAACCATGCCTCCTGGCTTGCCTGCAAGCATGCGCCCGCATTACATTTAACCCATGTCGTGCAATCCATGTCGTAGCCAAACTTGACGCCTACCATCAGTTCAGAGCATTACACATTCACGGGCTAGCCGAATCAGCCTGAGCAATCGCCAATGCCACAGCAGTTCGCGCAACAGACGAAACGAACCGTTACTGTTCGACAATTTTCTTTGAATGCCGAAAACGCCCACCCTTATGACTTGATCTAACTTACGGCCCTTCATCCACTATATGCCCAGCCCTCGATCACAAACATTTCGACTGCGCGACATCCAGTTCCGGATCGAGTATTTGCTTCTACGCGCCATTATTGGCATCGTTCGCGCTTTTCCTTTGGACACTGGTGTCAGGATTTCCGCCGGCGCATGGCGCTTTTTAGCACCGTATATTTCCACCAAACGCCACAAACGTGCCCTAGAAAATCTCCGTATCGCGTTTCCAGAATTCACCGAGAAACGCCGATTGGAAATTGCGCTCGCTCATTGGGCTAATCTCGGACGTGTCATGGCCGAGACCATGCAGCTCGACCGTATCATTGCCAATCCCGAGCGCATAAAAATCGAGAACGCAAAAATGTTCTCTCGCTATCGTGGCAAACTTGGCCCGGCAATCGGTATAACCTTGCATATGGGGAACTGGGAACTAGCCGTGTGGCCAATGACAGAGATGGGCACCAAACCCGCCGCCGTCTACCGCTCGGTAAATAATCCCTACGTCGATCAATATCTCCGGGATCAGCGCAAAGATCTCTATCCCAGCGGCCTATTTGGCCGCGGCAAGGTTGAAGGCAACCATGGCGATAGCCAGAAAACCGCGCGACTGATCAATGATTTTGTCCGCCGTGGTGGTCATCTTGGACTGGTCTGTGATCTTTATGACCGCACCGGCATTCCTGTGCCCTTCTTCGGACGGGAGGCCCGCACCCAAGCCATCGGCGCTATGATCGCCCGTCGCGTCGGTGCACGCATCTGGCTGTCACGCTGTGTCCGGATTGGCACCGAAAGTCGCTTTACAGTTGAAGTCAAAGAACTGCGCATACCCCGCACCGACAATATTTCAGACGATGTACGCACCGTTATGCACGGCATGCAAAAGCAGTTCGAAGAATGGATACGCGAAAAGCCAGAACAGTGGATGTGGTCCAATCGCCGTTGGAGTTGATGAAGGGAGCCAAGCGGCACTCATTAAACGCTCGCTCCACGATTTCACTCTCAGGCTGAAACACACCATGCACTAAAACTAGATTCGATCCTCAGACGCATGTTGCTAGATAGTTCGGGCTAGACACCTCAGCACATCACTATAAACCTTCAAGCAACACACATCCCCTGCTGACACTAAAGGATATCGCCATGACGGCCCTCCGAACTCCGGCCAAGTTCTTTTCTCCCCTCGCGATCGGGGCACCTGCACCATTTCATGAGTTGCCAGTCAAACTAGAGCGCATGATCCATTTCATTCCCCCGCATAACGCCAAAATCACAGCAAAATTGGCAAACATCATCCCGACCGTCGACGTTATCCTCGGTAATCTCGAAGATGCGATACCTGCCGATCAGAAAAAAGCCGCACGTGCCGGTTTCATCGAGATGGCGAAAGCGCATGACTATGGTTCAACCGGCCTTTGGACACGGATCAACTGCCTCAATTCCCCCTGGGCACTTGACGACATTACCGAGATAGTTTCCCAGGCTGGGGACAAGCTTGACGTTATCATGCTCCCCAAAGTCGAAGGCCCCTGGGACATCCACTATCTCGACCAGCTTCTGGCGCAACTCGAAGCCCGCCATAGCATTGCTAAGCCGATCCTCATTCATGCTATTCTTGAAACGGCTGAAGGGGTGGCCAATGTCGACGTTATTGCTGGTGCCAGCCCCCGTATGCATGGCATGAGCCTTGGCCCGGCAGATCTCGCTGCTTCCAGAGGAATGAAGACAACCCGTGTGGGTGGGGGGCATCCATCCTATGGTGTATTGGCCGACGATGCGGGCGAAACCAATCCCGGTGGCCAACGCGTCTTCTATCAGCAAGATCTCTGGCATTATACCGTCGCCAAAATGGTTGATGCCTGTCAGGCCAACGGCATTAAAGCATTCTATGGCCCATTTGGAGATTTCTCAGACCCGGCCGCCTGCGAAGCTCAATTTCGCAACTCCTTCCTCATGGGCTGCCTCGGCGCATGGTCTCTTCACCCCAGTCAGATTGAGATTGCTAAGCGGGTGTTTTCACCTGAGGTGGAAGAAGTCAAATTCGCCATGCGCATTCTCGAAGCCATGCCTGATGGAACGGGCGCCGTCTTGATCGATGGCAAAATGCAGGACGACGCCACCTGGAAACAGGCCAAGGTGATCGTCGATCTTGCTAAACTCGTCGCCACCAAGGATCCCGGCCACGCTGGTCAGTATGGCCTCTGAGCCAGCCCGGTCTTGCAGCCCCATTGTTCACGGTTACCCCCGGCAGGCACTACTTAGTGTCCAATACTGACGAGACAACACTAGGTGTGCTATCCTTCAAAAAAGCCTCAATTTGCATGCTAGTGAGTTGCCCTCGTTACGCAAAGGCTAATCGAGGGACTGCTTGCCAAGCGCTGGGAATGTGGATTGAGAACAAATGCCAGCAATCCTGAACACTGGGAGTTATGGAGCCGCTGCATGGATAATGAGAAAAACACGGTCCGTTTGGCAAAATTCTCGGTCGGACACATTGTGCGCCATCGGATCTACGCCTTCCGTGGCGTGGTCTTCGATATCGACCCCGAATATGCCAATACCGATGAGTGGTGGGACTCGATTCCAAAGGACATCCGTCCCCACAAGAACCAACCTTATTACCATTTGCTCGCCGAAAACGACGAGACCGAGTACATCGCTTACGTCTCTGAGCAAAATCTATTAGCCGATGACAGCGACACCCCTTTGCGCCACCCACAGATACCCGAATTTTTCTCGGTCGATGAAAGTGGTAGACTGCACGCCAGATTCCTCCAGAAACACTAGAGCACGTTCATCTTTGATTGAATCATGTGAAAGAGTTTGAGCGTGCTCTAAGCTTTTGTTTTAGAGGCTGATTCACGCTTTAGGTCGAAGCAGAAGTGCTTCAATCTAAAACGATCAGTCTCTAGAGCACGTTCATCTTTGATTGAATTGCATGAGACTGTTTGTGGGTGCCTTAAGTATTTGTTTTAGTGTCTGAACACACGCTTTAGACCGAAGCTAAAGTACTTCTACTTAAATCGATCAGGCTCTAGGATCTGATTGCCTTATATGGAATCAATCCCTACGAAAAATGGCCCGCAGTTAGCGGGCCATTTAAATTCGAGCTACAAACCTGAAATTATTCTGTAGCTAAATTATCCAGACAGGCTGATTGTCCATCAATTTTTTTTCGGTGGCGGCACTAGGGGTTTCCCTCGTTTCTTGGCAATTTTTGCTCTCATGCGTTGCCTGATAGATGCCATCAACTTGGCTCTGGCCTGGCCATATTTTTTACCATCGATCGGCTTGCCTTTATGCACTGCGGCAAACCCCGCTAGCGAAACCGGAAACGCGACAGGCCGGCCGGTGGAATTTAATGCCAGCACCATCAAGCCACCACCCGATTTCATTTCTTTGAGTACTTTATCAGACACAGCAATCTCAGCTGTGCAGCCAGCCGGATGGCAGAGTGTATATTTCAGCGAGATCGGATTAAGCTCTTTGTCATCAACCTTTTGCTTCTTTCGCGCCCGCTCCCACTGTTCGGGATTATATACCGCAGCCTTAACACCTGCCGGCAAAGCCATGCCAAGTGGTACCATAATCATCAAGTGTTTGTTCTTCTGCCCTTCCACCTGCCGTACTGCCGCCGAGATGATCACCATGCCAGTATTGCCATCGAGACGCTCATGGTGAGTAAGGCAGATTTTCTTCGTAAGCGTTTTAACTTTACCGCTCTTGTCAGCCTTCTTTAAGTTTGCGTTTTCGCACAGCTTCACCCAGGCACTTTGTGGCTTTGCCTTGGGTTTTGCTTTTTGCGCATAAGCACTCGCGCCAGCGGCACTCAGAACGGCCACAGCCGCTGCAAGACCAGCCATCACTTGGCCCACCTTATGACGGCCTGCCAGCCGCGATTGCTTAGTCATACCCATCATTTTCTGCTCCGACATTCTCGTTCCGTTTTTTGCCTGGCATCAACCATTTGTTTCGCGACTAATGGTTTGAATGAGGCAATCCAATGACAAAACTTAAGACCGCTCATCTATCCAGCGCGATCAATTCCACCCGTTGCTAATGCGCCACGCAAAGATCTACTCTCAGCCCTATAGCAGTCAAATCCCTGATATAGAAACCATATCAACATTGCCGACCTGGGCGAGCAACAACAAGCTCTCCCGTTTGACTTCCACTTAATCTACGCAGTAACGGTCAAATCCCAGAGGCTATATGACACGCGCAACCATCACCTCAATCCGTAGAATCTGTTGCTTCTGGCCATATCGGACGTCAATCAGCCAGGAATCTCAGACAAAGATTACCCCCAACATTGGACAGAAATTAGCGATCAGGCTCACGGCAAGCTTGATGCTCCAAATAGTTGCAGCTCCAATTCTAACTATTTTACCAAGTGTTGCGGAGACGGTCCATGGCATTTCCATGCACGGCGTCCCAGAACTTGGGCCTAATTTCACCCATCTCCCTTACGTAAATCCGAGAGCCCCCAAGGGAGGACGCATCACACTCGGAGTATTCGGCTCTTATAACAGTCTGAACCCACTAATCATTCGCGGTGTCGCCCCCCCTGCCATTCGTGGTCTCGTTTATGAAAGCCTGATGACCCGCAATGGAAATGAGCCGTTTTCCCTCTACGGCCTTATTGCCGAGAAACTGGAAGTTCCAGATGATCGAAGCTGGGTTATTTTCCACATCAATCCTTCGGCGCAGTTTTCAGACGGTAAGCCCGTGACAAGTGCTGACGTTGAGTTCTCGTTCAAGATACTTGCTAGGCAAGGCCGCCCATATATGCGCAGCCATTATGCAAAAGTGGCCAAAGTCGAAATATTAAGCGCACACAAAATTAGATTTACATTTAAAGAACTTAAAGCCAACAACACGATCGCAAAATCAAAGGGTCGCGACCGTGAAATACCGCTCATCATGGCACTGATGCCGGTTTTGCCCAAACACGCTATAAATCCGGCAACTTTCAATAGCCCCTCCCTCAAGCCGCCCATTGGCAGTGGACCTTATCGCGTAACTCAAGTGGCCCCAGGTGCTGCCCTCACCTATCAACGTAACCTGAAATATTGGGGTCGCAATCTGCCAATCCGGCGCGGCCTCTATAATGCCGATCAAATTCATATGCGCTACTATCGTGACGGTACGGCGCTTTTTGAGGCCCTGAAATCTGGCGCTATCGATCTCCGTCGTGAGAATGATCCTGGTCGATGGGTCGCTGGTTATGATTTTCCAGCCATCGCAGACAAGCGCATCCGCAAATATGAGTTCGACATCAAACTACCCGCCGGCATGACTGGTTTGGTGTTCAATACCCGCCGTCCGCAATTCAAAGACCCAAATATCCGCCGCGCACTCATGATCGCGTTTGATGCTCGCCGTATCAATAAGCAACTATTCCATGACCGCTATCGCCGTTCACAAAGCTACTTTTCCCGCTCTACTCTTTCAACCACCGCTAAACCTGCAACCAAGAAAGAACGCGCTCTCCTGGCGCTGTTTCCCAAAGCCGTCAAACCGGAGATCATGGCTGGTACTTGGCGCGTTCCAGGTAACGACACTACTCAGGCCCATCGAAAAAACCTCCGTCGCGCTTTCGAGCTTTTCAAGCGCGCTGGGTATCGCTTAAATGCCGGCCGGCTTGTCGAAACAGCGACCGCCAAACCTTTCAAAATCCAATTTCTAGTTCTCAGCCGTCAGCAAGCGCGCATTGCCGTTGTTTTTGCTGAAAGTCTGAAACGTCTCGGTATCACCGCTAAAATCCGACAAGTCGATGACACGCAATACTGGTCCCGCATCGGAATCTTCGATTTTGATATCATTCAATGGAGCTACTCTGCTTCACTCTCACCCGGAAATGAACAAATCAACCGTTGGTCCAGCAGCTATGCCGATATCGAGCGCAGCCTTAACTACGCCGGTGTGAAAAATCCGGCAGTCGATGCCATGATCGATCACATGCTCACCGCGAAAGACCGCACAGATTTTGAAGCAGCCGTCCGAGCATTTGATCGCGTATTATTGTCTGGTGACTACTTAGTACCTTTGTTTCATCTGCCAAAATTATGGATCGCCGCTAGTACACGACTGGGTTTTCCCAAGACCACGCCGCTATTCGGCACAAGCATTCACATGTGGTGGGTCAAACCCAAGCGCTGAGCTAGTTTCATAAAAAACGGCCCCGCAATGATGCAGGGCCGTTTCCAATTCTGATTGGCTGCCGGAGGTGCTCATTGCCCCGCCGGCATCTTTGCTCAACAGTGAATTTAGTGCGCCAAAACCGCTAGCAGCAACAATGCCACGATGTTGGTGATTTTGATGACTGGGTTCACAGCCGGGCCGGCGGTGTCCTTATATGGATCACCAACAGTATCGCCCGTGACAGAAGCCTTATGTGCTTCAGAGCCTTTGAGGTGCTTCTGGCCATCTTTATCGACGAAGCCATCCTCGAAGGATTTTTTGGCGTTATCCCAGGCACCACCACCGGAGGTCATTGAGATAGCAACAAACAGCCCTGTTACAATGACACCGAGCAACATTGCACCAACCGCCGTAAATGCAGCACTCTTACCAGCGACACCACCACCGGTGACGTAAAATATCGCAAAGTAGACCACGATCGGCGCCAGTACTGGAAGCAAAGACGGCACGATCATTTCCTTGATCGCTGTCCGTGTGAGCAGGTCAACGGCGCGGGCGTAATCAGGGCGATCCGTGCCTTCCATGATACCTGGTTTTTCGCGGAACTGACGGCGTACTTCTTCAACAACGGAGCCACCAGCGCGACCAACGGCCGTCATCGCCATGCCACTGAATAGGTAAGGGATTAGACCACCTATCAACAGGCCAACAACTACGTAAGGATTGGAAAGCGTAAAGTCTGGTTCAACACCCTTGAAATACTGGAAGGTTGTCGAACCGGCCTTGTTTGCTTCGCCGATGAAGAACTGCAAGTCATAGCTATAGGCACCGAACAAGACGAGTGCACCAAGCCCGGCTGAGCCAATGGCATAGCCCTTCGTCACGGCTTTGGTGGTGTTGCCCACGGCATCTAGAGCGTCGGTTGACTTACGAACTTCTTCTGGCATGCCAGCCATTTCCGCAATGCCACCGGCATTGTCGGTAACAGGACCAAACGCATCAAGCGCTACGACCATGCCGGCAAGACCAAGCATTGTGGTTGTCGCAATCGCCGTACCGAAGAGGCCTGCCAGGCTGTGTGTGACCAAGATACCGCCAATGATGACGATCGTAGGCAACGCACACGATTCAAGCGAAATGGCGAGACCTTGGATTACGTTTGTGCCGTGCCCAGTGACCGAGGCTTGGCTGATAGAACGAACCGGATGATAGCCGATACCGGTATAATATTCAGTGATCCAGACAATCAGACCGGTCACTGCAAGACCTGCAAGGCCACAGAGAAACAGGTTCATGCCGGTGATTACAGTACCATCTGTAGTGGTGGCAATCGTACCAAATCCGCTGTCAAAAGCACCCAGCACCAGGTAGTTCGCAATCGCCAATCCGCCAATGGAGAGCACCGCGGTGGCGATGAAGCCACGATAAAGAGCCCCCATGATCGAATTGTTAGAGCCGAGGCGGACGAAATAGGTGCCGATGATCGAGGTGACAAGGCAAACCGCGCCAATTGCCAGCGGATAGATCATCAGTGATCCAAGTGCCTTATCGCCAGCAAAGAGAATGGCGGCAATGACCATCGTTGCGACAACAGTCACGGCATAAGTTTCAAACAGATCAGCCGCCATACCGGCGCAGTCACCGACGTTATCGCCTACGTTATCAGCAATTGTCGCAGGGTTACGCGGGTCATCCTCAGGGATGCCTGCTTCAACCTTGCCAACGAGATCGGCACCGACGTCGGCACCTTTGGTGAAGATGCCACCGCCGAGGCGGGCGAAAATGGAAATCAACGAGGCACCGAAGCCAAGGGCCACAAGTGCGTCAATAACTTCACGGCTGGATTGATCGTAACCCAGCACCTGGGTGAGAAATATGAAATAGATTGTCACGCCGAGCAGAGCTAAACCCGCAACCAGCATGCCAGTCACAGCACCGGACTTGAAGGCGATGCTCAGACCATCGGCCAATGATGTGGCGGCCCCTTGGGCTGTGCGAACATTGGCCCGCACCGACACATTCATGCCGATATAGCCTGCGAGGCCCGACAATACTGCACCGACAAGGAAACCAATTGAAACCTGCCATCCAAGATAGAGAGCGGCGATAAAGATAACGGCGCCGACAAAGGCGACGGTTGTGTATTGTCTATTTAGGTATGCCTGCGCGCCTTCACGAATGGCGCCGGCAATTTCCTGCATTTTTTCAGTGCCGGCATCTGCGGCAATTACAGATTTGATTGTTACGATCGCATAGACGATCGATAGCAAGCCACAGGCAATAATCGCCCAGAGCAATTCGTTCATGGGAAGCTCCCCCTTCGTGCCGGTAGAAAATCATAAATTTGGGCTACATGGATCATCCCATGCGCTTACAACGCCCCCGACCACACACTAATCCGGGCGGACCATGCCAAAAGACGTCGAGAGTTGCAACATTGGCCTTTAGGGACTTTGGTTGCGGTCCACCGAGATCCCAGGGAATATTCAGGCAGTAGATGGTCGGAAATGGTCATAGCCCATGCTTTGGAGCCTGTATTCTTGGCCTGTCGCACAATAAAACCGCACATTGCCACCAGCTGTAATTTTGCCGATTCTTGTGACCGGAGCCATAGAGGGAAGACCGGCCAAAGAGACTGGGAAATCGGTTGCGGCCTGGACTGCTGCTTCAAATGATTCGCTTTTTTTCGGCGGCACGGCCACAAGAACCTCATAATCGTCGCCTGCCGCGATCATTTTCTCGATTAGGCCGGGGTCGATCTCGAGAGCATGTTGCATGGCTGTTGATCTGGGTAGGTCGTCTAGCTGAACTTCCGCTCCGGTGCCGCTGGCCCGGCACATGCGCGTGAGGTCTTTAGCGAGGCCGTCGGAGATGTCCATTGCGGCAGATGCAAAATAGCGCAGTGCACGCTTGAGGTGCAGACGCGGCTGGGGGCGATGATAGCGTTGGCGCAAGAAATCACGTTCAGAGTTTGTGAGCGACCAAGCACCCGAAGGTTCTGCGTTTGCATGGAGTTGTAGACCGAGTGCTGCATCACCTAAGGTGCCGGTTACATAGAGCTGGTCGCCAGGGGCTGCGGTGCCACGCTGGACCATACGCCCAACCGGCAGCTCACCAATGACAGTCACGGCAATTGATAATGGCCCATCCGCACGATCGGTGTCACCGCCAATCAGTGTGCATCCAAACGCTTCCTGGGCTTGCCGCAGGCCATCTGAAAACCCTTGCAACCATTTCTGTTCCGGCTTCTCCGGAAACGATATCGCTAACAAATAGGCCAGAGGCATGGCGCTCTTGGCAGCCAGGTCCGAGACATTTACAGCGAGTGCTTTCCAGGCAATGTCTTCAGGTGAATCGCAATCGAAAAAATGAACGCCCGCCCGAACTGGGTCAGTTTTTAAAACAAGTTCATGACCTGGCGCCGGGGCAACACTGGCACAATCATCCTTAAGCCCATAAGAGCCCGGCCAGTCCTGACTCAATGGCGCAAAATAGTCGGCTATTAGCGCTTCTTCGCCTGCTGGTTCGATTGGTATCGCCATTAATTCTTACCTGGAGATCTTTTCTACCGGGTCTACCTGGAGGCTTTCCCATGAGCATTCAATCGGAAGCGCTATATTTATCGTTTGCTCTAGAACCGACTAGCCCTGGTTATGCTCAAACTCTGATGCGCGATGTATGCGGGCCAAGCGATCGAGAACACCGTTGACAACCTTCGGTTCATCCTCGTCGAAGAAAGCGTGCGCAATCTCAATATATTCATTGATTACAACACGCGCCGGCACATCCGGGCGTTCAAGTAGCTCGAAAAGAGCGGCTCGCAGGATGGCACGAACCGTTGAATCGACCCGCGATAACCGCCAGCCAATTTTCAATTGCTTATCCACAACAGGGTCGATGTCGCGCTGCAATCGAACGACGCCTTTCATCAACTCCGTGAAGAAGGTTGCATCGGGCTTTACGGTGCCCGCGCTGCCATCATCCTGCGTAAAGCGATAGACGAGAAACTCTTCGATCACATCAGTCAGGTCAGTTCCGGCAATGTCCATTTGGTAAAGTGCTTGGACGCTGGCAAGACGTGCTGCACGTCGGGCATCCTGCTTTTTGCCACTCTTGCTCATTGGGGCGAGCCTTTGGTCGATGAGGCCATGTGGCTGTGGTTACCGGCACCAGTCTCATTGGCAAATCGATTGCCAAGTTCGGCAACCTGGAGGCAGGCGCGGGCGGCGTCTCCACCTTTACCTTGCCGGCCACCGCTGGCACGCGCCATTGCTTGAGTGTGAGTATCAACGGTAAGTACGCCATTGCCGATCGGCACCCCGTGGCTGATGCATAGATCCATCAACCAATGATTGGTGTTATTGACAACGATGTCATAGTGCGAGGTCTCGCCACGAATAACGCAGCCGAGCGCAATTACGCCTGAATACTTACCCTGGGACGCAGACATCGGGATGAGGCCGGCACCATGAGCATGAGCCAAGACCTGTGGGATCTCAAGCGCACCCGGCACCGTGATCCTCTCATAAGTGGCACCGAAGGCTTCTAGTTCTCCAACGGCACCTGCGGCCAGTTCATCCGAAACGTCCTGATAATAGGGCGCCTCGATGATCAACACGTGATGCTTCAGGTTGCCCGCACTGCGTTCTACTTGAAACAGGCTCGTTCCACGTCCAGCCATATCAGTTATTCTCCGCCGCGCCTGGCACGGCATTGATTTCTCTCTGCCCGACGATCTTGAGTCCGTAGCCTTCAAGGCCAACGTAGACAGATTTCTTTTTATTATTAGTGAGCAACACCATTTCCCTCACTCCAAGATCACGAAGAATCTGAGAACCGATGCCAATTTCAACGTTGCGGCGTTCTTTTAATGCAGCGCTCTCATCAGAGCCTCGCGGGCGTGTCAGGCGTTCTGAAACAATCTTGTGTCGGTGATCACGAATGACGATGATAACGCCACGTCCCTCAGCTTCAATCGCCCGCATTGATTGTTCAATCATGCCGGTTTGCTCAGCATTGATGCCGACACTCAGCAGATCTGAAAGCATATTTACCGCGTGGACACGGACGAGCACTGGCTCATCGCCTGAAAGATCTCCTTTGACAAGTGCAATATGCTCGACCGGGACATCGAAAGTTTCATACGCATGCAGGATGAAATCGCCACCAAATGCAGACGTGACATGGCGTTCAGCCACCTCTCGGACAATCCGATCATTGCGAAGACGAAATGCGATTAAATCCTCGATCGTGCCGACTTTCAAACCATGGGTCTGGGCAAAGGCCACCAGGTCCGGCAACCGTGCCATGGTGCCGTCGTCCTTCATGATCTCGCAGATCACAGCTGCCGGTGAGAGCCCGGCGAGACGCGCTAAATCGACCGAAGCTTCCGTATGCCCGCCGCGCATCAGTACGCCACCGTCACGAGCGATGAGGGGGAAGACGTGGCCAGGGGATGCGATATCGTCTGCCCCCTTGGTCGGATCGATAGCCGTGGCGATTGTGCGCGCGCGGTCGGCGGCGGAAATGCCGGTTGAGATACCGTCAACGGCTTCGATTGAGACCGTAAATGCTGTGCCATGCCGCGAATCATTACGCTGTGCCATAGCTTCGAGGTGCAACTGTCGAGCGCGCTGTTCTGTCAGTGTGAGGCAGATTAAACCACGGCCATGCTTGGCCATGAAATTAATAGCATCCGGCGTGGCCATCTGCGCAGAGATCACGAGATCGCCTTCATTCTCCCGATCTTCCGCATCGACGAGGACCACCATCTTACCGTTTCTAAGATCCGCAATTATTTCGTCGGTTGAAGACAAGAAACCCTTGCCCTCCTCGTAAACGGCCGTTTTTAGACTCTTGGTCACGTTCGAAACTCCATTAGGCGGGCCATGTAGCGCGCGAATAGGTCAACTTCCAGGTTGACGCGATCACCCGGGGTTCTTTGCCCCCAAGTCGTTACCGCCAAGGTATGCGGGATGAGATTAACGCCAAAGGTTTTTCCGGAAACCTCGTTGACGGTCAGTGAGGTTCCGTCAATAGCCACTGTGCCTTTGGGCGCAATATAGGGTGCCAAATGCCCTGGTGCTTCCAATTGATACCGGCGGCTTTCACCATCCGACTGGATATCGACAATGGTAGCCATGCCGTCAATATGGCCGGT
>Ga0209345_10000551_pt1 | contig 47540 bp, 44 predicted proteins | sample Cruoilmetagenom7_FD_187294 | JGI IMG/M metagenome (GOLD analysis project Ga0209345, IMG submission 187294) | Oil polluted marine microbial communities from Coal Oil Point, Santa Barbara, California, USA - Sample 7 (SPAdes) (version 2) | ecosystem: Environmental > Aquatic > Marine > Oil seeps ... | reverse complement strand
ATCCACAGTTTATCCCTTGTTAATGAGATAGGGTTCTCAACAGGTTAGTATAATCTTCATCAATGGTTTGGTCAGAGTCCCGAAGCTCTTTTACTTTTCTTGTAGCATGTAACACAGTTGTATGATCGCGCCCACCAAACTGGTTACCAATTTCAGGTAAGCTGTATTGTGTTAATTCTTTAGCCAGGGCCATTGCTATTTGTCTTGGTCGAGCTATTGACCTTGTTCGCTTAGACGATAATAAATCAGACATTCTGATTTTGTAATACTCGGCAACTGTTTTTTGAATGTTATCAATACTGATTCGTTTATTTTGCAGGGCAATAAGGTCTCTTAGTGCTTCTTTGGTAAAATCAAGCGTGATGGGTTTACCTGTAAAGTTTGCATTAGCAAGAACTCTGCGTAAGGCACCTTCAAGCTCTCTAACATTTGACTTGATTCGATTACCCATAAAAAAAGCAACTTCATCAGCAAGGTCTACACCATTTTGCGCAGCTTTACTTTTTAAAATAGCGACACGAGTTTCAAGATCGGGCGGTTCTACTGGTATAGGTAATCCCCAACCAAACCGGGATTTAAGTCGTTCCTCTAAGCCGTTAATTTCTTTTGGATAACAGTCACAGGTTAAAACAATTTGTTTATTGTTCTCAATGAGAGTGTTAAACGTATGGAAGAACTCCTCTTGTGACCTTTCTTTTTTGGCAAAAAACTGAATGTCGTCAATCAATAATAGATCTAAAGAGCGGTAGTGATTTTTAAAATCATTAATCGTATTTTTTTGTAATGATTGAACCATGTCTGAAACAAAGCGTTCAGATGATAAAAAGTTGACCCGAGCATTAGGGTTAGATTGAATAATGGCGTTACCAATAGAGTGCATTAAATGAGTTTTCCCCAAGCCTACGCCACCATAAATAAAAAGTGGGTTATAGGCAGTACCTGGGTTTTCTGAAACTTGAATAGCCGCTGCTTTTGCCAGTTCATTAGATTTACCAACAACAAAGGTATCAAACGTAAATGCTCTATTAAGGTTATGTGAAAGAACAGTTTTTTTAGACGTGTTAGTTGCAGTCTCTTTTTTTAAAGGGGCGATTGAAGGGGGAGCTTTCGAGCTTCCGATTTTTAAATAAAGCTGGGTTTTTTTATCAGTTAACTTATTGATTATATTTGTTATATTTTCAATATAATGATCAGAAACCCAATCCAAAACAAATTTGTTTGGAGCAAATAAGTGTAATTCATCATTACTTGCCTGTGCTTGTAAAGGGCGAACCCAAGTGTTGATTTGCTGAGGCGGAATGTCCTCTTCTAAACGTTTTAAGCACTGTTCCCAGAGAGATGACACATTAATCCTTGTTTGAAAGTTAGAATAATTAAAGCACTAGAATATACTTTAAATGAAAAGTTATCCACAGGAAAAACACAATAGAAATAAAATGGGTGGATATACTTAAACTTTATATAAACATTGACTTTTAGAGTAAATAAAACTAACCTTCGCAGTCTTTTTCTCAAAAGAAAACCTTAAGCAATAAAAGTTTTCTTTTGTAACACTTTAATTAGTCATCCACAGGATATTTCAGCATGAAAAGAACGTTTCAACCTAGTAACTTAAAAAGAGCCCGTACACATGGATTTAGAGCAAGAATGGCGACTAAGTCAGGCCGTAAGATCATTAACGCTAGACGTGCAAAAGGTAGAGCTCGTTTATCTGCGTAACACGAACAACAGACTATACGTTTACAAAAAAAGTTAGGTTAAACACGGCGTCAGAATATGCTAATGTGTTTAAAGGCGCAAAAAGAAGTACAGACGGCTTATTTACTGTTTTAGCGAAAGAAAATGTATCTAGCGCAAAGCTTGGTCTTGCAATTGCAAAGAAGAATGTAAAGAAAGCAGTAAAAAGAAACCTTATTAAACGCATAGTTAGGGAATCTTTTCGGCATCAGAAGGAGCAATTATCGGGTTACGATCTTGTTATTCTATGCCGTCAAAAGGCTACTATAGCAACAAAAAAAGAGCTTGCTTTGTCTATTAACAGACATTGGGCCAAGCTGATAAGCGATGAATAAGTTATTTATTTGTTTAATTAAATGTTATCAACGGTTTATCAGCCCAATGCTTGCTAGCAGATGTCGCTTCTATCCCACCTGCTCTGAATATGCTCTTGAGGCATTTACGGAGTATGGTGTTAGCAAGGCTATATATTTAACATTGAAAAGACTTTTGCGCTGCCAGCCTTTTTGTAAAGGTGGTGTGGACCCCTTACCAACTTCAGATAAAACACATGGATAATCAAAGAACATTACTCGTTGCAGCTCTTGCTTTTATTGCGGTGCTTATTTGGCAAGCATGGCAGAAAGATTATGTGTTACCCCAGCAGGTTGCTAATGTTGAAGGGCAAGTGAAACAACAAGCTGATGTTCCTAATACGGTATCAACAGATAGTAAGCTACCCAGTGGTCTTGGTATTAATAAAAGCGATGGAAGTAACCAGCCTAATGGTGGTGTTATACATGTTGTTACAGATGTATACGAGCTTGAAATTGATACCTTGGGCGGCAGTATTGTTGAGCTACATTTGTCTGATTACCCTGAAAAAAAAGGTGAAGAGGAAAAAGTTCAATTACTAGATAACCAAGCAGCTAAAACCTTTGTTGTTGAGTCTGGCCTTGTGTCCCAGAGTGGGGATAGTCCTAACCACCATGTTTTATGGCATACACCAGAGTATGACTATGTGATGACTGGAGAGGCATTAAGAGTTCCATTAACGTGGACTAATAATGAGGGTATCACAATTACCAAAACCTACGTTTTCAGCAAAGGAAGCTATAAAGTAGACGTTGAAACAAAAATAGAAAACAACAGTATTAACAGTTGGTCTGCAAGGGAATATTTGCAAATCAAGCGTAATGACTATGCAGATAAAAATGCAAACTCGATGTTGTACACGTATACAGGTGGTGTGCTTTATACGGATGAAGATAAGTATCAGAAAATTGACTTTGGTGATATGGAAGATGAAGACCTAAACCGAGAAGCATCAGGCGGTTGGGCAGCGATGATTCAGCACTATTTTGGTGTGGCTTGGGTTCCAGAAAAGGAAAACCAATATAACTATTATACGAAGTCGTTAAAAGGTGGCATGTACGTTATAGGTGCATACTCACCTGTTAAGTTAGTTGAAACGGGTCAAGTAGAAACAATTCACTCGGTTCTGTTTGCGGGACCAAAACTTCAAGATCAATTAAGCGCCACTGCTCCTGGTTTGGAGTTAATGGTTGATTACGGCAAACTAACTATTATTGCAGAGCCTATTTTTTGGTTGTTACGCTTTTTTTACGACTTTGTTGGAAACTGGGGAGTCGCCATCATTATGGTGACGCTGACTATTAAAGCGCTATTCTTCAAACTATCTGAAAAAAGCTATAAGTCGATGGCACATATGAAGTTGGTTCAGCCACGAATAGCATCTCTTAAAGAGCGCTTTGGCGATGATAAACAAGCGCTTAATAAAGCTATGATGGAGCTGTATAAAACCGAAAAAATTAACCCACTAGGGGGGTGTTTACCGATTTTAATACAAATCCCTGTATTTATTGCGCTGTATTGGACGCTTCTTGAAAGTGTCGAGCTAAGACAGGCACCCTTTGCCTTGTGGATTGATAATATTTCGGCTGCAGACCCTTATTTTGTGCTACCAGTTATTTACGGTATTACGATGTTTTTCCAACAGCGTTTAAACCCAGCACCTGTTGACCCGATGCAAAAGAAAATGATGCAAATGCTACCTATTATGTTTACTGGGTTTTTTGCTTTCTTCCCTGCTGGTTTAGTGCTTTATTGGATTGTGAATAACTTATTAACCATTGCACAACAATCGTACATTATGAAACGTATAGAGTCGGGTAAAGAAAAGTAATACATCGTTATGTCGGCTGATCATGACACCATTGCCGCTATTGCCACAGCCAGTGGTCGTGGTGGCATAGGGATTATTAGGATTAGTGGTGCTAAGGCAAAGGAAATATGCGAACAGTTACTAGGTGCTCAAATACCGGCTCGAGAGGCGTGTTTTAGGCTATTTAAACAGCACGATAACAGTACTATTGATAGTGGTCTTGCGCTGTATTTCAAATCCCCTGCTTCCTATACGGGTGAGGATACATTAGAGCTGCAAGGGCATGGCGGACCAGTTGTTTTAGATATATTGTTGAAACGTGTATTGGCTTTAGGTGCGCGTCTTGCTGAACCGGGTGAGTTCACACAAAGAGCCTTTTTAAACAACAAACTGGATTTAGCACAAGCAGAAGCAGTAGCGGACATTATTGATGCAGGTACTGCTGCGGCTGCAACATCGGCACAGCGCTCTTTGCAAGGTGCTTTTTCTGAGCGAATTAACGACCTACAAGCTCAATTAACTCACTTACGATTATATGTTGAGTCTGCTATCGATTTTAGTGACGAAGAGATAGACTTCTTAGCAGGCGATGAGCTACAAAAGCTTATTTCTACCTTACAACAGGCATTTAAAATACTGACAGAAACAGCAAAGCAAGGTAGTTTGTTGCGAGATGGTATGACCGTAGTATTAGCGGGCAAGCCTAATGCAGGCAAATCCAGTTTATTAAATGCACTGTCCCAACGTGATACTGCGATTGTGACAGAAGTAGCCGGTACAACTCGGGATGTATTAAGAGAACAAATTGAGATAGATGGTATGCCTGTGCATATTATTGATACAGCGGGTTTACGTGAAACCAGTGACATTATTGAACAAGAAGGTGTTAAAAGAGCAAAGCATGCTATCTCAGAAGCGGATCAAGTATTACTTGTGGTGGACGATCAAGAGTCAGGCTCTGATGATTACTTAGCCCTACTAAACGATATACCTTCTACAGTTCCTGTGACGATTGTGTTTAATAAAGTGGATATTACAGGGGCAAAGCTTGGGGAAGCTAAGACGGAGGCTGGGCACAAAATAGTAAAACTATCTGCAAAGCATAAGCAGGGCTTGGATGTGTTAACCCAGCACCTAAAAGCACAAATGGGGTTTAACTCAGAAGAGAAGAATGTATTCTTGGCTCGTCGTAGGCACCTTGATGCATTAGCTCGGTCCAATCAGTTTTTAAATGATGGCATTGAGCAGCTGCTGCATGAACAAGCGGGTGAAATGTTTGCTGAGGACTTACGCCTCGCACAAAATGCCTTATCTGAAATTACTGGAAAAATGACGCCAGATGATCTTTTAGGAGAGATTTTCTCTTCATTTTGTATAGGGAAGTAAAAACTAATCACACTAGCTATCAACACATGTGCTTGATTTTGGTAACTCATTTGGTTGATGAGAGATTATGTAGAACAATACATATAAAGCCAGACTATTAAAAATTTATAGCAAAAAAAAGCCCCTTAAGCAAAGCTTAAGGGGCTTTTAAATACAGACTCTTTAGAACATACGCATAAAGCTGATACCGAAGTCATAACAACGGTGATCAACACCTTTCCCGGTACCACCCCACATTGTGCCGACTAAGACGTCGACTTTCCATGTGTCGTATTGTATACCCATGCCTACGTTGGCAATTTGAATATCACCAAGGGTAAGGGTTGTAGGGTTCTCAAACTCAGAAGGTATACCCGAAGATTCATTGGTATAACCGGCTCTTAAGGTGATTGTTTTATTGAGTAGGTACTCTGTGCCGATGCTATAACCGTGAGCGCGATGCCAACCAGGATCCCCATCAGCATTTTGTAGGAGTATACCAGGGTCATCAAACTTAGCATTAGAGCCGGGCCAATTAAAATCACTCCAGTCATTTTCACGATAGTCATAGGTAAAGGTTAGTTTGTTTGTTGGCTTATAAGCAACACCTACGCCCCAAGAAGCGCCGTATTCAAAATCAGTATGTCCATCACTTTTTTCATCAACTTCTCCATAGGCACCAATAAAGTCACCACCACCTTTAAGGCTAACTTCGGTATCACCCTTTAGTGTTATGTTGCTGCCGGTACGGTATGTTGCGCCAACACTCCATTGTTCGTTGAATTTGTAGAGCATGCCAAAATTTCCTTGAAAACCATAACCCCATTTGCGTATCTTTGCATCATAGGCATAGTTCCAGCTAGGGTCGGAGGCAGAGATATAATCCTTTTCGACATCGCCTCGCCAAACATTAATCAGCATATCAACGCCAAAACCGACACTTAGTTTTTCTGTTACCTGATAACCGATAGAGCCATTAACACTCATCAGGCCAAGAATGGCAAAAACATCCGCTTCAATTTCTGCATCGTGGGTAGAATCATAAATTTTATCGTTATAACTTGAGTATGCCCCGCCAACGCCAAATACACCGCCTGCTAGTGTGTAACGACCAAAGTTTTTAAACATAAGAAACGAAGGCATTGTTGCTGCACCCAGCCAAAGCTCTTCATCATCATCAAAGTGGTCAGGTTCGCCAACGTTAAAAGCTGGAATTAGATCACCTTTATTAGGATCATAATCAGGTCCGAAATTATTTGAAACGCCATTTTTGGCGTCAACCGCTGCCGTCATTGAATAGATGCCGACGGTATAGCCGCTACCTCTTAATTGGCTTAAACCAGCAGGGTTCCAAAATACTGCAGAAGCATCATCTGCCAAGCCAATAAATGCGTTGCCCATACCCATTGCACGAATACCTAGACCTTCAAGATTCACGCCACTAGCGTAGGCTTTGCTTATTGGGAGTGAGGAAGATATGATTAAGGCGAGGCCGAGAAACCACGTTTTTTTGGAAAGCACACAGTTCCCTTGTGATGAAAAATCCATTGAGTAACCTTTTTTTATTTTTCTTAAATATTAGCCAATTATCATATCATAGGAATAAGAGAAAAGGGGCTGAGAAAACCCTCTTAACATTTAAGGTAATATGTAGTGGTCAAGTTTTTTTGGCCACAGTTTTGTATTCAGCCCAGTAGTTTTTCTCAGCAACATTTGGCGAATGACCATCATTATGTTGATGCGGCCTGACTTGGCTGTAATACCCGATTATATAGTCAATAATTCCTGTCTTAGCTTCACTGAATGATCGGTAGCCCGTTTGCGGTACCCATTCAGTCTTTAAGCTTCTGAAGAACCGCTCCATTGGCGCGTTATCCCAACAGTTACCACGACGACTCATGCTTTGCTTTATTTGGTAGCGTCATAAGTATTGCCTGAACTGCCGACTGGTATAGTGGCAGCCCTGGTCTGAGTGAAACATCAAATTCTTGGGTTTGCCTCTCGATTCAAATGCCATTTTCAATGCATCAGCCGTTAGCTGACTGTTTGGTGATAGCGATAGCGCCCAACCAACAGGTTTTCTTGAAAACAAATCCATAACGATAGCTAAGTACGCCCATCGTTTCCCTGTCCAAATATAGGTGACATCACCACACCAAATTTCATTAGGCTTAGTGACGTCAAATTTCCTATTCAGGTGATTAGGTATCGCCACATGCTCTTGTGTAGCCCGTTTATAAGCATGTTTAGGTTGCTGGCAGCTATTCAATTGACAGGCTTTCATTAATCGTCCTGCGCGATAGCGGCTGAGTGGATGTTTTCTATCAGTCGCTATTTGGGCAATGGTTCGCGCACCTGCGGAACCATTACTTTCCCTGAATATTGATTTAACCAGCGCATGCTCTTTTAAACTCTCTGTTTTGATCTTACGTAATCGCTTAACACCATATTTGTAGCTACTTCGGTGAACATTAAATGCTGAGCATAGCGTTGACACAGGGTAGCTCTCTTTAAGCGATTCGATCATCGTAAACCATTCATCGTGTCGGACATTAAGAGAGCTGTAGCCTTTTTTAGAATTTCTTTCTCCATCTCAATACGCTTTATACGTTTCTCAAGTTCACGTATCTTTCTTTGGTCGGGGGTTAAGGGCGTTGCGCTGCTGCCAATACCTTTGCGCTCATTCCTTAGCTGTCTCACCCATTTATCCAGCGTTGATTTCCCAACGCCCATAGCCTCAGCTGCGTCTTTAACGATATAGCCTTGATCAACTACTAACTGGGCTGCTTCAAGTCTAAACTCCGGGCTAAATGTTGGTCGTCTTCCTGTTGTCATGTGCTCACCTTTATTTCATGAGATGAATAATATCACCTCTAATTAGGTGGCCAATTTAACTATGCCACTACAATATGCTTAACTACTTACATATATATAAAATTCTATTTTAGGATGATAATTTAACGAATACCCCTTTGTTCATTAATATTTATATTGATAACATTACCGCTTCAGAGGTTCCTGACTCTGGCGAAAAAAAAGCCATTCCAACTAAAGGTAGATAATAGCGATGACTCACTCAATAATTGAAAGCCTTCTATGGAGGCATACCACCAAGAAATACGACACAATAAAAGAAATTCCCCAGGCAGATCTTGATGTGCTGTTTGAAGCAATGCGCCTGTCACCTTCATCAATTAACTCGCAACCTTGGCGGTTTGTTGTTATTGAGAGTGACGAAGCAAGGCAACGAATGAGTCAAACATTTGCTGAGAAATATCAATTTAACCAGGCACATGTTTTTGATAGCTCTCAAATTATTCTGTTTGCTCATAACCCACATTACACACGAGATGACTTCGCAGAAGTGGTCGATAAAGGCATTGAGGATAAGCGAATAAAACAGGAAGACCGTGAGGGTGCATTTGCTATTTTTGCATTTGCTGAAAGCAATACTGATGAAACCGGTGACAATAGTAAATGGACTAAAGCACAAACTTATCTTGCCCTTGGTAATACCTTGCATACCTTGGCTCGTCTTAAGATTGACTCTACCGCCTTAGAAGGAATTGATACTGACTTGGTAAACGAAGAGTTTAAAAAAGAGCTGGGTGGTTATCGATGCGAGGTTGCCTTGGCGATTGGTTACCATCACCCTGATGAGGACTATAATGCAAAGCTGCCTAAGTCACGGCGTAACTTAGACAGTATTTTTGTGCGGATATAAGCGATACGCTGATAGGGGTTGGTTGAGTATAGGGTCGACCCTAGTATATTTAAGTATCAATAAGGCGTTGCAGTTCATTGATAGTGACGCCTTGTTTTAACTAAATTTTAAAGTGTTTCACGCTGCGTATAAAAATCTGCTCAGCGCCCTTTCCATACCGAGTGTTTAAATAAAGAGTTCCCAGGGTTTTTAATTGCTCAGTTTTTTCAGGGTAATCTTTTATTGCGCGATTAAAATAGTCGGTGGCTGTTTCGTGTGGAAAACGTAGCCCTATTTTTTTTGCGCATGTTCTACAGAGTGCTAAATACGCTTTTTGTACGGGGTCATCTGCTTTTTTTTGCCGTATTAGCACAACGCTGAGTGAAATGAGTAAAGTTGCAACACTCAGTATAGCCAGCCATTTCACCATGCCGACCCAATCAAGAATGCCAAACTTAGATAGAAAATCAAGTTGTTTTTCTGGGCCATAGGCGAGCACAGCGTTTTGCCAGTAATAATCAAAACTATTGATCCCCCATTTAAGTTGTTGAACCCATTTTTGAAGCCCTTCTGGCGGGTTTAATAAAAAGTTAATGTCGCTATTAATACGTTGTAATGATGGGTCGATACTGTGTTCAATACGATTAGGGGCGATGGCAGCGGTTGGGTCTACCCGTACCCAGCCCTTATCTGCCAACCAAACCTCGGCCCAAACATGAGCATCTGCTTGGCGAATGTTATAAAAGCCCCCTACTTTGTTATAAACACCACCTTGGTAACCGCCTATAAGCCTGGTAGGAATACCAGCTATGCGCATTAGCGTAGCAAAGCTGGTAGCAAAGTGACCGCAAAACCCCCGCTTAGTTTCAAATAAAAATTCTGCAACAGGGTTTTTGCCTAATGAAGGGGGCCTAAGTGTGTAATAAAGCTCATCATTAAAAAACTGGAGGGCACGTTTTACTATAGCGCTTTTATCAGGGCTTGTTTTGGCCCAGTTGTTTGCTAAAGCTAGGGTTCTAGGGTCTGTATTGTCAGGTACTTCTAGTGCTCGCTTGAGGTCATTATCCGATAGCTTTGTAATAAGGCCCTGAGTGGTTGAGCGGATATCAAACGAAATATTCCGGCTCAGTTTGTTAGCCAGTACTAATTGGTGGTCGTGTGTTAGTCGTGCGTTTTTTGGTGCGGCGGCAGGTAAATCCAGTGCATAAAGCCAAAATTGATGATGAGGCTCCATCATTAAGGTGTACTGAATATCTGTGTTTTGTTTAGCTAAGTGTGTTGCTTGTTTAAAGGACTCTTTTTTCGGTGGAGTGAGTGTCCAGGACTGGCCATTAGTTTCCCAAAAAACGGGGCCTCGCCAGTAAAGGTCTTTTTGTTGAGGTGCTGGGCTATTAAAACGGACTCTAAAGGCAGTTTCATCCGACAATGCTAAATTAGAAACACTACCCGGGTTAATCGTATTGCTAATGCCACTTATGGCAGACTGCTCATCGGGCATTGCCCATAGTGGGCCAATCATTCGTGGAAACAGTACGAAAAAAATTAGCATTAAAGGAAGAGCCTGTAATAGTACAAGGCCAGATAAGCGTAACAAAGGCGGGTTTATTAAAGACGTGCTTTGAGTATTATTGATGACCAAAGCGAGTAGTAATAAATAAAAGATGAAGAGCGCATATAAGGCAATCGTTATCTGTTGCTCAAATAAGAAGGGTGTAATGAGAATAAAGAAGCTCATGTAAATAACCGCTTGGGCATCACGTGGAGTCCGGCTTTCAAGTAATTTCAGCCCCATCAATAAAACCAATAAACTACTACTAGCATCTCTGCCTAGAGACATCCCATACGTTTTTAATACAAAAAAACCTAAACCGATAGCAAGAGGTAATAGGAGCCATTTATTAGGTAATGTCTTGGGCACCCACAGCGTTAGTGCGCGCCATGCTAATAAGGCGAAACCAATTAAAATAAAGGAACTGGGTAAGCCAGCTATATGTGGAATAATTAGCAGAACGCCAATGGCGATTAATAGTTTTATAAGATTGGGTTTAATGAGCATCATTGAAGGATTAAATAGGCTCAAATAGGGCAAGTTCTTTCAGGCAGGCATATTGATGGGCTTCGCCGTGACTGGGGGCAAGCTCGATATTTGGTAAGCGTAAGCCATATTCGAGCCCCTGAGATTCGCATTGGAGCACCCAAAAACACAGTTGGGATAATTTTTCCTCTAATGCTAACGATTGGCAAGATTGCCAATCTAACCAAATGCTTGCAGACTGTTCGGCATTAAATTCATTGCTAAAGAGGCCTTTTTCAGCAGCAAATGCTTTCCAGTTGATGTGTCGATAATTATGTCCTTGTTGGTAAGGCTTTAATCCAGCAAAGTCATCAGTACCTAATTGATCGCTTTGGAGCCCGCTTTGCTCTTTACTGGAAAGCTGAAAATCTAAGGGTAAGCCCGTATCAACAGCTTGCGGATACACTAAAATAGCTTGCTTAAAAAGCAAGGGTGACCAAGCTCGAAAAACCCCAAAGGGGAATGACGTAGAGAGTGTAATGGTACTAGGTGTATACCAGCCACGGTGCTTAAGTTTTATGGGTATTTTGATTGTTAACAATTGGTTTTTGGCAAGATCAAATGTTTTAAGTTGACCAAGGTGAGACGCGTGAATGGCCCAGCGTTCGCGTTCGCCCGTTTCCTTAACAGTGAGGTTAAGGTGCCGGGTTGAGCCTGCATAGTAATCAGGTGTTTTCGATAGCGAGACAACGAGTCCAGATAAATTTTTGAAACCATAAAAAGTAGATGCTTGTGCGGCAGCCGCTAATAAAAAGGTAAAAACAAAGCCCATACTGTTGTTGTAGTTAATAGAAGCAACCAGCATCAGTAAAATAACAATAGCGAGGGTTAAGCCAGTTTTACTGGGTAGTATGAAAATCCGTCGATGGTTTAATTTAATGTGTGTGTGTTGAGCGGCCTCCCCTTTTGTGAAGCGTTTTAACGATAAGCGTGCTGAAAGAGCTAAAGGCATACAGTGGAAGGTTTTTTTAAATCACTTAACTGTAGCATAGAGTCATTTTTCTCAGCGCTAAAAAAAACCGCATAAGCGGCTTTTTTTATAATACTTTATAGATGATCCTACAACGAAGGGGCAGACTCTTTAACACAGTCTTTTTCTTCCATTCGTGCTTTCCATGCACTAACACCTGGGTAGTCGGCTATTAATGAACCTTCAGGCACCATGCCCAAGAAAGCGATGATTGGGTATAAGAAATAATCAGCCAGTGAAGCGGCATCGCCCGCTAAATAATCTGAATTTGCTAAGGTTTCTTCAAGCAAACTTAGTTGATCTTTAGTGGTGGGAATGGCTGCATCCAGTACCGCTTGATTAAGTGGCATAATTTCAAAGCGAAATAACACAATATCATGGACCATCGTAGGGAAAACATAAGCATTTATATAGCTGATCCACTGGTTCATAATGCCACGTTGTTTAGCATCTGATGGCTTTAGAGCGGGTCCATCAAAGGCTTCATCAATATAGTTGGCAATAGCGAGGGTTTCATATAGTGTAAAATCACCGTGGCTAAACGCAGGAACTTTACCGGTCGGGTTAACGGCGAGCATTTCACTGGTATTAGGTGCGTGGTGTAGATGGTCGAAAGCAACACCTTTTTCATGCAGTGCCATATGAATTGTTCTAACGTAAGTACTTAATGGAAAGCCGTATAAGGTGACATCGCTCATTTCATTTATCCTGTTGTTTAGGTGGATGGGTCATTAAATATAATTAAATATTAATAAACTGTAAATAACAAACTTTAGGGAGATAAAAAATGACACAACGTTTTGAAGGGAAAGTCGTTGTCGTGACGGGTGCGGCGCAAGGTATTGGTAAGGCATGTGCAGTAAGGTTTGCTGCAGAAGGCGCCAGTGTAATGATTGCTGACCGCGCTGAAGAACAAGCACGTTTAGTGCAACAAGAAATTACTACTCAAGGTGGAACAGCGAGTGTTTGTATTGTAGACCTTGAAACGAGTGCAGGCGCAAAAGAGGTGATGCAAGCAACTGTAGATACCTATGGGCGAATTGACGTGTCTGTTCACAATGTGGGTGGAACCATTTGGGCAAAGCCTTTCTGGGAATACCCTGAAGACCAAATAGAAAAAGAAATTAACCGATCATTATGGCCAACGCTTTGGTGCTGCCGAGCAGTTATCCCTTTTATGATAGAGCAGCAATCGGGTGCAATTGTTAATGTTGGTTCGGTTGCTACACGTGGAATTAACCGTGTGCCCTACTCTGCTGCTAAAGGCGGTGTTCAGGCGATCACAACCTGTATGGCGCTAGAGTTAGCCGAGCACAATGTGCGTGTAAATTGTGTAAACCCAGGTGGTATCGATCAAGGCGAACGAGCCATACCAAGACATACAGGAGCAATGACAGATATCGACAAGGCTGGAATGCAAGGCGTCTTAGAGCAAACGAATCGAGATACACCCATGAAGCGCTTTGGCACACCCGAAGAAGAAGCGGCAGCGATTTGCTTTTTAGCGGCTGATGAAGCGTCGTATATAACGGGAGAAATTATGAATGTAGCTGGTGGCGGAATTGGTTAGTAGTTGAGTAAATAATAAAAAAACTCCTTCTTTTTCTTAAAGGAAATTTGATCTAAATCAGATTTCCTTTAAGAATGTTTTGTTGTACTATCACTTTGTTATAAGTCATAAAGGTCATCAGAATTGAAGTGCCTTATTACGCTACTGGTAAATATATAAGTGTGTAAGGCTCTGAAGTAGCCTTAAAAATGACGATAAAATATTAATGAGTTAGAGGAGATTTGTGTATGAGTAATAGAAAGCTCGAGAGTGATTACAGTCGATATATGGACTTAAAGGAAGGCTGGGTTGATCGTCGTATTTTTTGGGAGCGAGAAATTTATGAGCAAGAGTTAGAGCAGATATTTGCCAAAGCTTGGCAATTTATTGCGCATGACTCGATGATGCCGAATACCAATGATTTTTATACCACCTATATGGGCGAAGATGGTGTTATTGCTGCTCGTCAAAAAGATGGAAGTGTAAAAGTATTCCTTAACTCTTGTACTCACAGAGGTAATAAAATTTGCTATGCAGATGATGGCAATACGCGAAACTTTACTTGTAACTACCATGGTTGGGCTTTTGGAACTGATGGCGAATTAAAAGGCTTATCAAACGAACATGTTTACGATGAGGGTGATATCGATAAAAGCCAATGGGGTCTACAGCAAGCTCGGGTAGATAGCTATAAAGGCTTAATATTTGCCACGTTTGATGAAGAAGCTCCCTCACTTGAGGAGTTCTTGGGCGACTTTAGGTGGTATTTAGATATCATGCTTGACCAAGATGATGGCGGCACAGAGTTTATCGGTGGTGGTATTAAAAACTATATTAATGCCAACTGGAAATTTGGTGTTGAGAACTTTGTTGGGGATGCTTATCACGCCTTATGGACGCATGACTCGGGTTTTAAAGCGATGAATAACAACGAAGGTTTTCCACCGGCAGATCCGACGGGCAGCTATCATGCCAGTATGAATGGTCATGGTTGGGAATTTGGCACAGAAGGGTTGGCAGATATTGCTATTTTAGGCCAACCTAAAGTGCTTGAATATTATGAAAAAATGCGCCCAAAAATGGCAGAGCGTTTGGGTGAAATGCGCTCAAAAATATTCGGCTCCTTGGCATCGGTATCGCTATTTCCCAACTGTTCATTTTTACCAGGTATTCAAACATTCCGTGTTTGGTTACCAAGAGGCCCACATAAATTTGAAATGCGGATGTGGACCATTGTTAATAAAAATATGCCGGATGAAATTAAACAAGCGATTAATATTGGTTGTATGCAAACGTTTAACCCAGCTGGTGTTTTGGAAATGGATGACGGTGAAAACTGGGAAGGTAATACATCCGTTAATAAAGGTGTGGTAACGCGTAAAGGAAAGCTGCATTACGGTTGTGGAATAAACCGTAGAATTGAGCATGAAGAGTTACCAGGTATTGTTTATGCTAGTCAATTTAACGATGCCAACCAACGTCAATTTTATGAGCGTTGGGCTGACTTGATGAACGCGAAAAGTTGGGATCAAGTACCTACCCGCTACACGCCGCGCTATGCAGGCAAGAAAACAGTATAGGGGAGCTGAAAATGACAAAAGGAACAACAAGTAATAACACGGTCGCTTCTTTAGAGTTGATTAATGAGGTGCAGCAGTTTTTGTATCGTGAAGCGCGGCACCATGATAATGAAGAGTTCAGAGAGTGGTTAACAATGTTAACCGAAGATATTCACTATTGGATGCCTTATCGTTATCAACGTTATCGTAAAAATGAGAAAGAGCCGACGATTTACGATACGGCTTATTACAATGATGATATGGAATGTTTGGTAAAACGCATCATACGCACCGAAACGGGTACGTGTTGGTCTGAAGACCCCGCAACTCGCAGTGCTCATGTTGTGACCAATATTGAAGTTGAGCTAACGGATAACCCAGATGAATTTAGGGTTTATTCTTTAGTGACAGTACATAGAAACATTAACGAAGATGAAGAGCACACGATGTTAGGCCACCGGACTGATTTAATTAGACGTGTAGACGGTGTGTTGAAGTTAGCTAAGCGTAAAATCATTCTCGATCAAAATATCTTCAAAAATAAAAGCTTGAACGTTTATCTTTAAATAATTATAGATTAATAAAGCACTGTCAGTGCCCTATTAATACCTAATATTAAACCCTGCGAAAGCAGGGTTTTTTAATGGAGTTAAATCAGTGAAAAATGAAACGCTTAAAGCCGTAGTGCTGTTAAATATTGCGGGGTTGCTATGGGGCGGGAATATGATTTTGGGCCGGTATTTAGCAGATTTCTTAGGCCCTTGGTCGATTGTGAGTACGCGCTTGGTGATTGGAGGCTGTATTTTTATATTATTGCTGATGCAAACGGGGGAGCTTAAAAAAATTAAGCATATTACAAACTGGTGGACGTTTATCGCGTTAGCAATTACCGGCGTTATATTTTTTCAGTCTCTGCTGTACTATGGGCTAAGACTGACGACTTCAACGAATGCGGGCTTGATTAACTCCTTAACACCGCTGCTCACTGCATTTATGGCGGCGGCTTTCTTAAAAGAAAAATTAAACTATCATCATTGGGTTGCCGCGGCAGTCACTATATTTGGTTTGTTGTTTATACTGGGTGAGGGCGATTTAACCAACTTATTGCAGCTTAATTTAAATGTCGGTGATCTATTGGTATTAGGCGCGGTGATTAGTTGGGTGGTTTATAGTCTTATTGCTAAAAAAGCAATGGTAGGTATGTCTCCCCTACTCCTGACGGCTTTGGGTGTGCTGCTTTCTCTTGTTGTGGTGATTCCATTAGGAATATATGAAGCAAGCGTCATACAAACGCCTCATTTAACAGTCAACGCACTCTGGGCTTTAATCTTTATTAGTATAGGGCCAACGGTGTTGTCATTACTGTTTTGGAATAAGGGTATGAAGGTGATTGGTCCATCACGCGCATCGCTATTTTTAAATACGGTACCGGTTTATATCATTATTATCAATGCAGTATTCTTAGGTGTGATGCCGTACCAATACCAAATAATAGGGATGGTTTTAATTTTTGCAGGCAGTTTTTATGCTGGCTTGAAGGTACAGAAATAAAGCTTAAATAATTGATTATGGTATTAATACAGGGCTGCCAATTCGACTGCGTTGTTCCAAATAATCATGTGCACGGCTAACATCAGATAGGGCAAAGGTCTCCCCTATTTGTATGTTGATATGGCCTTTTTCCAGCATTGCTAAATAGCGTGCTGCACTTTCAAGCGTTTCCTCTCTATGTCTGGTGTAGTGATATAACGTGGGGCGAGTTAAATAAAGAGAGCCCTTTTTTGAAAGCTCTAAAACATCAAAAGGGTCTGGCTTACCGGATGCATTGCCAAAACTAACCATTAAGCCGCGTACGCGCAAACAATCAAGCGATTTCATAAAAGTGTCTTTACCTACACCATCATAAACGACATCGACTTTTTTACCTTTGGTGATTTCATTGACGGCCTCAACAAAATCCTGCTCATGGTAGTTAATAACATGGTCGCAGCCATTTAGTTTTGCCGTTCGGGCCTTTTTAGCAGAGCTAACGGTACCAATAATTGTCGCACCAATAGCACGTGCCCATTGACAGGCAATTTGTCCGATTCCTCCCGCAGCGGCGTGTATTAATATAGTGTCGTTAGCGGTTAATTTATAGAGTCGACAAAATAAGTACTCAACGGTCATTCCCCTCAGTAAACTTGCTGCAACCGTTATATCATCTACGCCATCAGGCACAGGAACCAGCTCTTTATAATCAATAGTTCTGTATTGGGTATAGGCCCCCTTTGTAGCGGGGTAAGCAACGCGTTGACCAACCGAAAAATCACTAACGCCCTCACCTACTTGTTCAATGATGCCAACGGCTTCATCACCTATGGTAGCGGGCAGATCAATAGGGTAAAGCCCAGAGCGAAAATAAGTATCAATATAGTTAACACCAATAGCGGTTTGTTTAAGTAACACATGGTGCGGTTTTGGTGCGTCAATAACAGAGGTTTCGAGTTTAAAAACACTCGAGTCACCTGTTTGGTAGATATTAGCGGATAGGTTTTTGTGCATATTGATTCCAAGAATGATGGCTTGTTTTGAAGCTAACAAACATTAGCGTTGAAGTAAAAGCATAATTTAAAAAGTAAGGATTTAATAAAAAAATTGATGCAAAAAGGTGCTTAGGAACTATATACTGAATAGATGTGAGAATTTTCGATGGTGTTTTAGTGGTCGATGAAATTCTTGCGGGGGAAGTTGAATGGTAAAAATTATGATTTCTAGAGCGGCTTGAATTGCTGTAAATTTGAACGAATGTTAGAAATAAAACTGTTCACAAGAAAACAAATATAGAGTCATCTTGAGAGGGGAAATAGTGGAATTATTAAATTTTAAACAAAGACAAGGTATGCGCTTTTTTTGCATACTCGCTTTGATGTTCTTGGTGAGCGGTGTTGCTATAGCGGCACAGGACGTTGAAAATAAAGAAGGTGATTTTCATAGGTTTTGGCCAGATAACCTGTATGCAGTTGAGTTTGTTAATGACAAGATAGGTTATGTAGCGGGTTATTCAGGTTCACTATTTAAAACAGAAGATGGTGGAGAAACGTGGGGCGCCATTTACATCGGAGTCAATGAGCTCATCCGCCATATGTCATTTGTTGATGTAGATAATGGTTGGGCCGTTGGTCATAGAGGCTCCATTCTTCATACGGCTGATGGTGGCCTTACTTGGGATGTTCAAAAACAAGACAAAGGGAATTACTTAAGAGATATTTCATTTGCAGATTTAAATAATGGCTGGGCAGTTGGGCATGATGCCATCGTTTGGCATACCTCAGATGGCGGTAAAAACTGGCAAAAGCAAAGCTTAACCGGTTTTACTGGTCGTGATTTACCAAGGCTGCATGGTGTTGTTGCTAAAGATGCAAATAGTGCAATTTTAGTGGGTGAGTTTGGCATGATTGCGCATACCGAAAACAAAGGTGAGCTCTGGTTGGTAAGTTATAACTCAGGCAAAGGAACATTACTCTCAGTTGTGTCTCATGGCGATGGAGCAGTTGCAGCTGGTTTAGATGGAGGTGTGACATATATTGCTGTTGCAACCGATGAACAGATGGCCGAAGTAAAAGCGATTGAGCAGGAGCGGTTGGCTAAGATAGAAAAAAGAGCAAGAAAAAAAGCGGCGCGTAAAAAACGAGAATATGTGCCTGTCGTCGTAGAGCCTCTTCCAGAAACAGATGTTAACTACTACGTAACTACAGTAGAAACGGGTATTAAAAATCACCTATATGATGTCTCAAGTACACCAGCTGGCGATGTTATTGTTGTTGGTGCTTCTGCTATGTTCAAAGTGTCAATTAGCGAAGCAGCAACTAGTCAAATAGATGCTACAGGTACAGATGACGTAGTGGCAGCAGCAAAACCGGAGTTTACAATAACCAATTTAACACCCGCAGAAAACTTCCCATTACCGTACACATGGATGGGCGGGGTTGATGTAACCGAGTCGGGTACTATTTGGGCTGCAGGTTTGCGCGGCATGATTGTAAGTGGAAATATAAATGATATGTCCTTCGGGCAAAAATTAAATATAGCTGGGTCAGAAGCGGTAAAGCTGATATCTAGTCGTTGGGGAGAAAAGTAATGATTAAAAAATTATCCAGCTTTATTGCAAGAAGGCCGGTATTAGTGACAGCAATATTGGCGTTATTAACCGTTATTCCAGGGTATTACGCTTATAAAGGTTTGTCATTGGATGTGGTTTTAGAGGAAATGCTACCGGCTAACTCGACCAATGTTGAGTTGTTTTTGAGGTTTGGTGAGCAGTTTGGTGGTGCTAATACCACATTAATTGAGGTTAAAAATAAGAAAGGAGATATTTATAACCTAGATTATTTAGCGAAGTACAAAGAGATTGCGGAAGATGTTTACTACAATAAAAGTACTTACCGTCACTTAAGTCAGTCTTTAGTATTAAGGAAAACAAAAGCAATTTCTGGTGGAGGCGGTCGAGTGGGTGTAGATGCCCTTTTATGGCCAAATTTACCTAAGACGGAAAAAGAAATGACGCGTGTGCGTCAATTTGTTAATAAGCAATACCGTGGTCTTCAAGTATCTAATGATGAAACATCTGCCATTATTATTGCTGACTTTAGAGATGAAGCTGATAAATTAGAAGTGCTGAATTTCTTTTTGGATCTTCGTGCAAAATATGAGGGCGACGATCTAGAAATCAACTTTGTTGGCCGTCCAATATTGCTGGGTTATATATACCAGTCACTGGACTCTGTCTTTAATATCTTAATGGCATCATTGTTAATTATCGCAGTGATCTTGTTTTTGTACTTTAGGACATGGGTCGGTGTATTTATCCCTATGTTTACAGCAACAGTCGCCACTATTTGGGGTTTAGGGGCAATGGGGGCGGTTGCTTATAACCTAGATCCACTGCTTATCTTATTACCGGCATTTATTTTTGCGATTGTATTGTCACACGGGGTACAGTTTACAACCCGTATATTAGACAATATTGACGAATGTGAGGTTCGTCCAACCGACTGCCGAAAAGTAACCGAAGAAGGTCTAGCGCTAATTCTAGTGCCTAGTACAGCAGCGATTATTACTGATGCAGCAGGTTTTGGAGTGCTTGGCTTGGTAGCGATACCGAGTATTGAGTCACTTGCTGTTATTTGTGGTCTTTGGCTGTTATCAGTAGTACCAGCGCTTATCTTTGCAGCGTCAGTAATGTGTTTAATTAAACCACCAAAGTCACATAAAACAGGTTCTATCATACTTAATAAAATTTGGTCTGCTGTGATCAATATGGAAGACCATAAGTGGACCATGGTTTTAGTGACGGTTGCTTTATTCGGTATGGGTACTTGGTATTCACAAAACTTAACAGTGGGTGATACCAAAGGTAGTGCTATTTTATGGCCAGATGCTCGTTTTAATAAAGATGTAGAGTCTATTAATACGCGATTCTCCTTTTTAGGTACCGATATCATGCAGGTGTATGTAGAGGGTGAAAAAGATACGATGCTAGACCCTTCTGTGTACCACCAAACTGAAGCACTGGATCGTTATGTATACGAACACATGTCAGAAGTACGTCCTGCAATTAGTTTAGTACCGATTATTAAATTAATTAACTCTGTGTTATTTGAAGGAGATCCGTCATACGCACTCTTGCCTGACACAAAAGAAGAAGTAGGTTTTGATATTTACATGTTCCGCTCTAGAGGTGAGCCGGGGGATTTTGCCAGCTATACCAATAAAGAGTGGGAAATCGGCAACATATCATTCTTTTTAGAAGACCATAGTCGTCCGACTATTCAAAAGCTTAGAGATAACCTAGATGCATTTTTCGCAAATGAAAAAGAGGTCGTTAGTGATGCGAAATTCTTATATATGGGTGGCCAAGTTGGTATTGTTGAAGGGCTGAATGAAGAGATCGTTAATTCAAACGTTAGAATAATGATAGCGATAGCCTTTGTTATTTTCTTTTGTATTGTTTTGTATTATCGCTCTGTAACAACTGGGTTAATCCTCTTGTTTAGCTTAGCAACATCTAATTCAATAACATATGCCTTTATGGCATGGCAGGAAGTAGGCTTAAACGTAAGTACGCTACCGCTTGCTGCATTAGGTGTAGGCCTTGGTGTTGATTACGGTATTTATATGATCGACAGAATTAAAGAAGAATATAAACGCCTAGAGGTTAAAGACGTGCACGAAGCGATTCATCACGCCTTCTTAACATCAGGTAATGCCATCTTTATTACAGCCGTTACCATGATTGCACCACTGATTCCTTGGGCAGTGGCATCACCATTACGTTTCCAGGCAGAAATGGGCATGTTATTAGCGATGGTGTTATTTATGAATATGCTAGGGTCATTACTATTTGTACCGGCAGCGATCGCAGCATTTCATCCAAAGGCATTATTTAAAACAAACGATACTGCTGCGTAGCAACAAAACAACATTGTTGTAAAAAAGATAAAAAAGCGTTGTTAATATAAATAAATAAGCGTATAAAACAAACGTTAGAAATACGTATTACTATAAATGTAAGAGGACAATATGAAGAAAATAACAAAAATAAGCTTAGCGGCCATACTCGGAGTCTCCGTGGTGGCACCTGCCATGGCTATCGAAACGGGCATTAAAGGGATGACCCAAAGTGGCCGAATCAAGTTAGGGGCATCAGTACTTTATGATTTACCTGATCAAGGAGATAAAGCAGGTCCAGCTAACTGGATCATAGAATCTAAAACCACTTACCGCCCAAATAGACAGTGGAGCTTTATTGCAAACTTCTGGTTACGTGGCGACATGTCATCACAGTTCACCAGTTATGACTCACCTAACGGTGGTTTACCTGACCAAGTAAATGGGGCCATCGTTCCGGGTATTGGTGCTTTTCAACAAAATGCTAACTTTAACTTAAATTCAAGCAACTGCTCCGGTAATTCTTATTGTGCAGAAATGGATGATGAACTTGAAGTATTAAAAGACTGGGAAGATGTTATTCGTGAATTGTCCGTTAAATATCGCGATAGAAAAGGTCGTTTTTCAGTTAAAGCGGGCCGTTTCCAACGTGGTTGGGGTCAGTCAGATGGTTTGCGTTTAATGGATGTTCTGCATGCACAAGATCTTCGTCAGCGTTTTGCTTTTACAGATTCAGACGAACTACGCCTACCCGCTTTAATGATTTCGGCAGACTTTAACTTTAGAAAGCTGGGTATCGACGGGCCGTTTAAAGCCATTGGTATGAAAAACCCAACGCTTGAAATTAACTTCGTACCTGAAGTTCAAACATCTAACTTTATTATCAATAATCCAACACCAGGTGATAACACGTCAGGTGGTATATTTGGTTTAGATTGGGCTGATGTTAATGACACTACAGAAGATGGCCCGGGTTTAGTTGGGCTAGGTTTTAATTTATACGACAATAAACCAAACCGTCTAAGCTTAACGGATGCTGAATGGTCTATGCGCTTAAAATTTGGAGCGCTAGGTGGTTCTGCAACCATTAATGCATTTTATGGACAGCAAGATTTACCTGTTACAAACTTACTAGGCTCTACCTTAATTATTGGTGATGGCACAAATAATCCAAATGCAGCAGGAGCGTTTACACTTCCTACTTTTGACGCAGCAACAACTGAAGCGATCGTTCATGGACAAGGTGGTTATCTAGATTGGTTAAGATCTACAGATAACTATGCTAAAACCGGTGCGCTTCCTATTGCAAGTCCATTAGTAGGTTTTGGGTGTTATGACCCTGTTCATAATGCTGGAGGAGTGCCATGCTCTATAAATGGAGAAGTAGAGCTAGATTATGACTATCGTCAGTTGATGCTTGGATTTACCTTTGCACGGGACTTAAGTGACTTTATTCGTATCGGACGTAAAGGCTCGGCACCAACTGTACGTTTAGAAATGTCACATGAATTTGACCACCCATTTAACCGCTCAGTAGTATTCCCAGGCGCAACATTTGGGCCATTTGACGCAGGCTTAGCAGGTGAAACTACGGGTTCTGGTGTATTAGCTGTAGAAGGGAGCCGTAATATTGTAAAAGAAGATATTACCTCTACTATGATTGGTTTTGATTTCCCATTATGGATACCAGGTTGGATATCACAAGACAAGTCAATATTTACCAGCTTACAACTCTTTGATATCTACACACATAACTCAGATCAAGGTTTAATTCAGCAATCACCGTATGCCTTTACTGAAATTCAAGATCATCAAAACTTCCTAACCTTTGGCTGGAATGCACCATTAGACAATCAACGATTAGTATTAGACGGTTTATATATTCGTGACTTCCAAGGTTCAGGCGATTACTACCGTCAACGTATTGATTTCAACTACTTTGGTGATTCATGGCGCCCACGTGTAGAAATCGTACATTTCTCTGGTGATAAAGAAAGCGCACCTATTGGTACTTTCAACAATTCAGATTATGTTGAGTTATCTTTAACTTACCAATTCTAAGATATTAAATATTACTACCTACCACCCATTTTCAGGTGGTAGGTAGTTATTAATAAATTCAACAAATCTAATTAAGCAATTAAGCAATTAAGCAATTAAGAAAAAAGGCAGAAAAAATATAATATAAAAACAAAACTAGGAGATAGATATGGTGGTAAAAAAAATAACAACATCACTAACATTAGCTGCAGCAATAGCAGTATCAGGGCCGGTTCTTGCTGAAACGAACAGGGCTTTAGAAGCTTGGAAAAGCTTTGCAAAAGAACAAAATAACCCAAACTATGATAAATGGGTCAGTCTTATTTCACAGCCAGCAGCAATAGAAAAGGCGAAAAAGTGGAAGGAGTTACGTGGCTACGATGCTTACGACATTATAGATAAAACTGAACTACCCGCTGAACTAAAACCTGGCTTGGTTATCACTAAAGATAATAAAGCAGACTATCCTTGGCTAAAAGATTATTTACCCAAAGAGATTTATGATGCATTAGACAGCTCTTGGGGAGCAATTGGTAAAATAACCATCGTACCGACAAATACCTACTATATGCATGACGGGTATTATGAAGGCTCTAAAAAAATTGTTGATGATAATATTAAAATCATCAGTAATGATAAAGGAGAGCTGGTTTATGAAGATGGTAGGTATGCATTATTAGAAGGCCCAGCAACGACGGCAATTCCTTTTTTAAACCCAAAAAATGGCATTGAGCTAAACTGGGACTATGTTGCTCATTCAACAAATTCAGATACTCTATCATTTAGCCCAGTTGAATTAAACGCATGTTCACCAGACAGTCAGCTTGAGCGATCCTATAAAGCAGATTTATTTTGGTGGCATTATCATAATCGTACCAATGTTGCGCCAATGGGCGAAATCGATGACAAGGATGAGTTTATTGAGGGTGGCTCAGTGTTTTTCCTTGAACCTAATGATGTACGTGGTTTTGCAGGTGTCCGTCAGCGATATGCACAAGCCGATAAGGAAGATGATTTTAGGGCCTATATCCCCAGTTTAAGACGAACTCGTATATTAACAGGGTCTGATTCACAAGATCCACTAGCAGCAGGACTTGAGCTAACATGGGATGACTGGCGCTCATATTGGATTAAAACAGACCCTAGAAAATTCGACTATAACCTAGTAGGTGAAAAGTTATTATTGGTTGGCCCAGAAGTAGGTCATGCATATGATGCTCATGTGCTCACGGAAGACAAATGTAATTGGAAGTCGATTGAAGTTGAGTTAAGACCTGTTTGGACATTAGAAGTATTGGATAAAACAGATAAGTACCAGTACTCTAAACGCGTTTCATATATTGATAAAGAAATGTACTTTGCTCAATACCATATGACATGGGATCCCCGAGGCAATCCATTAAGGAATTGGGATGATATAAGGGACTTTAGGCCTTCTATAGGTGATAGTTCATGGAGTTCTATCATAATTGTTAACCAAACAACTCAGCGTGCATCAACATTGCTTGTGGATACTGACTGGGAAGGAATGGGCGTAAATGTAACTGATGAAATGTTTGATGTAGAGCAGTTACGTGACTATAGATAAGTAGTATACTGTCAAAGAGTGTTACCAGAAAGAGGAGCATAGCTCCTCTTTTTTATGATTAAATAAATTATCGATGGAGAAGGAGATTTTAATGAGTACTAAGTTGTTAAAAATAAAACTTGCAGCTGCTGGCGTAGCGTTAGGGCTAGGCATGTCTGCTGCACCTGCTATTGCAGATACAAACCGTGCATTAGAAGCATGGAAGACTTTTGCTGCTGAGCAAAATGACCCAAAGTATGATAAATGGGTTGAATTAATTTCAGATCCTACGGCCATCAAAATGGCTAAAGAATGGACAGACTTACGTGGTTATGACGCGTATGACTTGATGGATAAAGAAGAGTTTCCAGCTGATTTAAAGCCTGGTTTAGTGATTACTAAGGAAAATAAAGCGGACTATCCTTGGTTAGCAAAATATTTAACAAAAGAGCTTTATGAAGCTATTGGTAGATCGTGGGCTGGTATTAATAAAGTCAAAATCATCCCAACCAATACTTATTATGGCCACAATGGGTTTTTGCAAAATACAAAAGAACTTAAAGAAAAAAATATTAATATTAAGTTTGATGATGAAGGGCAAATGATTTATGACGATGGCTCATATGCATTATTGTCTGGTGCAGGTGCATCATCAATTCCATTTATAGCACCAAACAATGGCTTGGAACTTAACTGGAATACAGTAGCAACATCAGTGGGCACTGAAACACTTGAGTTTGGCCCGGTACGCTTTTATGCATGTACTGCTGAAGGTAAGCTGGATAGAGAATATAAAGCTTATCTCTGGTGGTGGCATTTTCATAATAGAACCGAAATTGAACCATTCGGTGATATTCCTGGTAAAGAAGATATGGTTGAAGGTGGTTCAGTTTTCTTCTTAGAGCCTAATGATGTTCGTGGCTTAGCAGGTGTTCGCCAGCGTTATGCTTCTGGTAGCAAAGAGGATGACTTTAAAGTCTTTATTCCTTCATTACGTCGTACTCGCTTATTAACAGGTTCTGACTCAGAAGATCCATTAGCATCAGGGCTTGAACTATCTTGGGATGACTGGCGCTCGTATTGGGTTAAAACAGATATTAAAAAGTTTGACTACACAATTGATGGAGAAGAGTTTATTTTAGCGCCAGCATCAACTTTACAAGCGTTTGAATCAATAACACTAACTGAAAGCAAGTGCGCTGTTGACTTGATGGAAGTTGAGCTTCGCCCAACATGGAAGCTTCGCATTAAAGATAAATCTGGAAAATACCAATACTCTGACCGCATTAACTGGGTCGATAAAGAGTTTTATCATAACCGTCGCTTTATTACATGGGATCCACGAGGCAACATATTCAAGTCATATGACGAAAGTCGTGACTGGAAACCATCTACAGGTGTTGGTGTATGGGGTGTTATTTATTTAATTAATAATGTTACCCACCGTCTAAGTACCATGAGAATGACGTCAACTTGGGAAGACCTGGATGTTGTTGTGGATGAGTCAATGTTTGATGTTGATCAGCTACGCGATTATCAATAATGTCCTGACTTAATACTTAGGTAGTATTACTAAAGCAGTGAAACGAAAGTTTCACTGCTTTTTTTATGCCTTATGTCATTAACAAATAAATAATAGATAGGCGGAAAGGCAGAAATTAAATAATATAATTAAAAAAAATGAGGAGCAGAATGAATACAATAATTAAAAGATTAATTTACTGCATTATGTTTACTGCATTAAGTGGCTGTAATGATCAGCAGAAAACAGAAAACAATCAGACAGATTTAGTTAAAGTTAATTCAATAGAAGAAGTAAATGTGTCTTCTAGTACATTGCTTGAAGATGTAGGTGTTAACTACTACGGCATTGAGCAAAATCTACAACGATATATACCTTTGACGCAAATTAATGATCGAAATGTACAGCAATTAAAGCCGTCTTGGGTGTTGTCTCTTGGGGACAATAGAGGGCTACAAACACAGCCTTTAGTTATCAATGGAATTATGTATGTTACAACCCATAACGCAACGTATGCTGTAAATGCACAATCTGGTCGACAAATCTGGAAAAGTAGCATTCAGTACCCAGCAGATACTTTAACCTGCTGTGGTATTACCAATAGAGGTGCTACATGGTTTAACAATGTTTTATATCGTGTAACGCTAGATAACCGAGTGCTAGCTATTGACCCCACAAACGGTAAGGTTATATGGGAAAAAAGTACAGCAGATAGACAACTTGGTTATTCAATGACAAGCGCCCCTTTGGTTGCAAATGGTGTTGTTATTACCGGAGTGGCTGGTGGTGAGTTTGGTGCTAGAGGTTTCTTAGATGGGTGGGACCCTCAAAGTGGGGATCATTTATGGCGTTTTAATACTATCCCAAAACCTGGCGAAAAAGGCAGTGAAAGTTGGCAAGGGGATGAATGGGAGCATGGTGGTGGCCCAACATGGTTAATAGGCTCGTATGACAAAGAGCTTGATCTTGTATATTGGGGAGTCGGAAATAAGTCGCCTTGGAATATGAGAGAAGGCGCAAAAGATAATTTATATACTCAAAGCATGTTAGCCATCAAACCTAAAACAGGTGAATTAATTTGGCATTATCAATTTACCCCAAATGATGGTTTTGATTATGATGCTGTCAATGACCCAATACTGGTAGATATGAAGGTTGATGGGAAGCAACGTAAGGTTTTAATACAGGCCAATAGAAATGGGTTTTTTTATGTGCTTGACCGTACTAATGGTGAGTTATTAAAGGCGAATAAATTTGTTGATAAAGTAACTTGGGCCGATGGGATTGACATGAAGACGGGGCGTCCGATTTTGTCGCAGCGTGTTAAAGACATGAAAAGAACTGGGCAAACGACAGAAATTTGGCCATCAGCTTTCGGTGGTAAAAATTTAGCGCCAATGTCATATAGCCCAGCTACTGGCCTAGCTTATGCCAACACGTTTAATATCGGCTGGAAATATACGCCTGTTGAGCAAGCGTATAAAAAGGGTATTTTTTATATTGGGGCATCATTTGAGTGGGCTTTTCCAGATGGACCTAAAGGCTATTTACGAGCGATAGACCCGCTTACAGGGAAAGCAAAATGGCAATTTCCAACAAGCGTTCCAATGAATGGTGGAACCTTGGTGACAGAGGGGAATCTTGTTTTCTCTGGAGCACAAACGGGTGAGCTGTATGCATTAAATGCACAAACCGGAGAGAAACTATGGGAGTTTCGTACAGGCTCTGGAATTATAGCACCACCAATAAGCTACCAATTAGAGGGTAAGCAATATATTGCTGTTGCCAGTGGTATTGGTGGCGTGTACACCAGCTTATCAAACGATACTAACCTTAAAAATATTAATCCAGGTGGGTCAATTTGGGTATTTGAATTGGGGACTGGTGGTAATACAAGTACTATCCATGCTGAGCCTATTGAGCCCTTAAAAGAAGAAGGTGAAGCAGTTAAGAAGGCAACTTTTTTATCAGCCAATGTCAAAAAGGGTGCGGGGCTATACGAGCAAGCTTGCTCACATTGCCATGGTGTGGACATGAAAACAACGGGTACTACTTTCGATTTACGAACATTCCCTAAAAATGATAAAGAGCGATTTATTAACTCGGTGACTAACGGCAAAGGCTCTATGCCTGCATGGGGAAATAAGCTTTCAGAAGAAGAGATAAATAATATATATGAATACGTAATTCATTAATAAAAAAGAGGATGAGAGATGGAAAACCTAGATGATTTAATCGATTTTAAAACAGGTAGACAAAAACGTCTTATATATTCAGATGCTGATATATATGAGCAGGAAATGGAAAAAATATTTGGGCGTAGCTGGTTGTATTTGGCGCATGACTGTCAGCTTGAAAAACCAGGTGACTTTATTAGAACCTTTATGGGTGAAGATGAGGTTTTAGTGGTGAGGCAAAAGGATAATAGCGTAAAAGCATTTTTAAACACCTGTACACACCGTGGTAATCGTTTATGCAAGGCGGATCATGGTAATAGTAAAACATTTGTCTGTAACTACCATGGTTGGAGCTTTAGCTTTAATGGTGAATTAACAGGGGTACCCCTTGAAGAAGCGGCTTATCAAAATAAATTAGAGAAGTCAAAGTATGGGATGGTAGAAGTGGCCCAGATTGACAGTTACAAGGGTCTAATATTTGCTACGTTTGATGAGCAAGCACCCAGTTTAGAAAAGTCCCTAGGGGAAATGAAGTGGTATATGGATGTTTGGCTAGATGCCATGCCGGAAGGTAGTGAGCTAGTTGGTACAGCTATGAAAGTGGAGCTGCCAGTTAATTGGAAATTAGCGGTTGAGAATGTATCTGGTGATGGTTACCACTTAGGTTGGGCTCATGCCGGCGCGATGACGGTGACGGCTGAATCTGGCCTAGCTGGGCTTTCAGTGGGTAATAGTGAAGTTGATAATGAGTCTGCGGTGTCTGTGGCTGGAATGAACGGTAATAGTGTTCTAGCAGCTTTAGATGGTAAGTCAGGCTATGCTTTTTATAATGAGTATCAAAAAGTTTGGGACTACTTAGATGAAAACAGGGCAACCGCCGTTGAGCGACTTGGCAAGTTTCGTGGTGAAAAATTGTGGGGCTCTCAAATTAATATGACGGTATTCCCCAATTTACAATTTTTACCAGGGCTTAACTGGTTCCGTGTTTATCACCCAAAAGGGCCTGGAAAATTTGAGATGTGGACCTGGGCGATGGTAGATAAAAGAATGTCAGATGAGCTAAAGCAAATTATTCTTGATAACGTGAGTCGCACATTTGGCCCAGCGGGTATGTTTGATAATGATGATGGCGACAATCTTCAGGCAGCAACAGAACAATCAAGAGGTTGGCGATCTCGTCAAATGGATTTATACACCAATATGGCGATTGGCAACGAACATAGCCGAGAAGGAATGCCGGGTGTCGTTAGTGATGGTTTAGTGTGTGAGCAAAACCAGCGCTATCTATACAGGCGTTGGTTAGAGATGATGAAGGCGGATAGTTGGGCTGATATTCCTTTTTATAATAGCCTAGAAGAGGCACAAGCGACGGAGGGTAAATAATGAATTTAATACCTGCAAAAAATGATATTTACTTAGATCTTCAAAGGGGCTTATTTAAAGAGGCTCGTTTGTTAAGTGCTGAACTGTACAATGAGTGGTTAAGCGAAATAGTATCTGAGGATATTTACTATCGTATGGATATGCCTCAGAGACGTTTTAGAGAAGATAAATCCGGACAAAGGGCTCCAGCCAAAACGCCAATATTTAATGATGATTTAGCATCGCTTAAGGTGAAAGTAGGCCGTTATGATACAGGTTTTGTATGGGCTGAGAATCCAATGAATGCATCACGGCATATGGTGAGTAATGTAGAAGTATTTGAAACAGATACAAAAGATCAATTTAAGGTCTATTCAGTGGTTGAATTACACAGGAGCCGCTTGAATGCGGATAGAAAACGCTTTACAGTTGGGCGCGAAGATATTTGGGTTAAATCAGAAAAAGGTTATCAATTGCTTGAACGTTTAATGACATTAGATGATAGTGTTGTACTTGATAGTAATATGAATTTCTTTTTGTAATTATTAATAAATAAAACAGGTGCTATATGGGGTGGTTAGATAACAAAGTAGTATTAATAACAGGTGGTGCATCTGGCATTGGCTTGGCGATTGTTGAGCGTTTTGTTGAAGAAGGTGCAAAATTATGTGTAATGGATCGATCTCAGGAAGGTATTGATGCACTAGAAAAAGCACATGCGGGATCAGTTGTTGGAATAGTGGGTGATGTTTGTTCTTTAGAGTCAAACAAAGCGGCGGTTGAAAAAACAGTGTCAGCCTTTGGTAAATTAGATGTATTTGTTGGTAATGCCGGTATTTGGGACTATATGGTGCCTTTAGAGGCACAGCCAGAAGACAAGGTTGAGCAAATATGCGATGAAATCTTTTCGGTTAATGTTAAGGGTTATCTATTAGGTGCAAAAGCAGCCTTACCTGAGTTGAGAAAAACAAAAGGTAATATGATCTTTACCGCATCCACATCTAGCTATTATACCGGTGGTGGTGGCCCCATCTACGTTGCCTCTAAGCATGCAGTTATTGGCCTGATAAAGCAGCTTGCGTTTGAGGTAACACCAGATATTAGAGTCAATGGTGTTGCGCCTGGTGGTACAGTGACAAACTTAGGCGGCAGTGATGCGGCGGGTCAAGCAGGTAGTAAAATTAGCGAGGTGCCGGGGATTGATAAAATCATCGGTGATATGACGCCTCTGGGTTTTACAGCACAGCCAGAAGACCATGCAGGAGCTTATTTATTATTGGCATCTGACCAATCTAAGTATATTACCGCAACCGTTATTAATTCTGACGGTGGTATTGGTATTGGTAAACGACCAGAATAGGTAGTTAGATAAAGAAAAGGCCTCAATGACTAAACATTGAGGCCTTTTTTGTGTCGCTGTATTTTATACAGGGTATGCCATATAACGAGGTAATACGTTGGTATCAATAACCGCTTTACGCTGAATAAAACTAGCACCATTTTCAACTAATACGATGTCTTCGTAACGTCCAACACATAAGATCTCAGTTGTCTCAATGAGGTTCTGAGTGTAAAAAATAGAGAAGTTATAGTTGGCTTGGTAACGGTTGTTACCTAAGTCTTCAATAGAGGTTAACTGAGTCATATGCCTTGTTTGGTAATGCTCAGTTGAGTCTTCTTGGATAACAGTTACTTGGGTAACTCTATCCTGTAAACGCTCATATTTATCATCAAGCATAAAGGCAATAGGGAAGCCATTCGTTTCATTTTCATTCGAAATGAGTGTATAAGCACCTTCTTTGTTAAAGCAAGCTAGCCATTTGTTCATGTCTAACTTATCGAGTGCACAAATATAGTCTCTATTTAAGTTCTCAATACTAAAAATTACGTTAGGTTCAATCTCACTCATGATTCTGCCCTCTTAAAGCCCATTAACTTTCTATAGTGTTCCCAGCGTGGTAAATTCCCAGATTCATCATTTTGACCAACTTTAAGTTCAAGCTTGTATTCGTCTTTAACGCCTTTCTGGAATATTGCCATACCAGGTGTTTTATTGCCTTTATCAATACGAGAAAAAACAGATGCATCTTCCATACTGATTAAACCACAAGGGCCAAGCAAGTTACTAGATTGGCGAATTCTATGCGCAATCATTTCATCGTCATCATCTTCATGGGTGAAATACGCATAATGAACCTCTATACCCTTTGGTCCTTTAGGGTAGGCATAGCGAATATTCAACATATCCATATGCTTGGAATAGACGGTGACAGGGAATTGCATTTGGACAATAGAGCCGGTACTCGTTTCGGTGCCTTTAAAGTCCAGTATAGAGGCATCTTCTAAAGCGGTGATGTCATCAGGGATTTTAAGCTCAGATTCAAATGACAAGTGGCCGTTTTCAGATACATTTTGGACACCTTTGCCACCTTGCCAGTTAAGCATTTTAAAGGCGAGGTGAAGTAGTGGAGCGTGGTAACCATCGTTATCACAGTAGGCCTTCCAGTTACAATCATAATGAACTTTTTGATAGCCCACAAATTTTAATCGGCCGTCACCACCAAGAATACGACTGAGAGGCTCATAGAAATCTTCTCCTAGGTATTCTTTAAGCGGTGCAACTGTGTCGCTCATTGTAATGAAATATAAGCCACAAAACTCTTCTGTACGGAAGGTGGCTAAACTAAAGTTCTTTTTGTCAAAATCAGGCGTAAATTCACGACTGTTTGGGCAGCCGACTAATTCTCCCTCAGGGCTGAATAACCAGCGGTGATAAGGGCACTCAAACTCTTTTTTATTGCCTATGCTCTCAGTAACAAGGGTTGTGCCTCGATGGGTACAGGCATTTTGGAAAATGCGAATTTTATTATCTTCACCGCGCACGGCAAAAATAGGGATTTCACCAAGATCGGCAGCTTTATAGTCACCGATATTCGGAATTTCGCTTTGGTGGACAATTGGATGCCACTCCTCGCCGTAAAATATTTTTTCAAGCTCAATTGGCCATAAGTCAGCTCGTTCAAATACCTCTTTGGGTACTTCGTTATACTTAGCAGGCCATTCTAAAATAGCACTGTTATCGGGTGTTTGTGACATGTTTCCTCCAAGAAATATATGTGAAAAAACACTATATATAGTTTTAGAGAAGTGACCAATAATTATTGGTCAGAAACTTGATATAAGTCACTCGAATGATGTTAGCGAGCAGAGGCGTTGGCCAGTTGTTCCAGTTTTTTGCTATTTATAATCTGAATGTTCCGGCCTTCTTTTTCAATGCAGCCAGTATCAATGAGCTTAGAAAAAGATCGGCTGACGGTCTCAACAGCAAGGCCTAAGTGGCTTGCAATATCTTGCCGAGTCATGGGTAATTGAAATGAAGTTGTTTGTAAGTTAGATGAGAGTAAACGGCGATGATGAAATATCAAAAAGGCAGCTAATCGCGATGATGCAGCTTGAAGAGAGATGATATTCTGTACTTGGCTCATAGACGCTAAGGCGGTGCTGTACAGTTTGACTGAGAAGTCAGATAAGGTCGGGAATTCTTTCCGAATATTACGAAGAAGAGGGTAGTCTATTTTGCAGGCTAAGCTCGGCTCGAGTGCTTTGGAGCTATTAAGGGTCATACCAAGGCCGACGCTATCTAAGCCAATGACTTCTCCGGGTAAAAAAAAGTTATGCACATGTTCGGTGCCATGAGCAGAGACCATTTGGGTTTTAAATGAGCCAGTTTTTACGACGTATAAATAATTTGTTTTAGTATGTTGTTCAAATAGAGAGTCGCCAGTGTTGTATGGAAGATTGGTTTGGACAATATTTTCAAACCGGAATAGTTTTTTAGCAGGCATGCCTGATGGCACACACCTTTTTGCGAGGGTACATTCAGAACAGTTTGAGGCGACTTTGTTTTTTGTCATTATGATAAATCTTTTAGGCTAGCCACTTATGGCTACTGTAAACTAAAAATAGGTGTTGTCAACGTCGTACTCTCGAAGCAAAAAAAAGCCCTAGTTTAATGCAAACTAGGGCTTTTGAGCTTTGAGCAAGGACTAAAAATCCATTATCTCTCGATAACCTTTCCAGAGCCCACGAATTAAGCCTTCTGTCACTAAATGGTCGTCTCCCTTAGCTTCATCACCAGCCATACGGATAACATTTGTAAATTCGCCATCTCTGATAATTGCATTTTGACACAACTCTGTTGACTCACCATCTTCCATTGAAATAAGCCCAGCAGGTCCAATCAGGTTAAACTGCTTTAAACGAATATTTCTAAGTTCTTCGGTATCGTCTTTATAGCCAAAGTAAGTCCAGACCAACTCAAATTCATCTTTACCTTTGGGTAGGATCTGACGAAAAGCGAGCGTGTTTTGAATTTGTTGTACAACCAAGGAAGGGAATAATGACAAGATCACTAAAGTCACGCCATCTTCGAATTCTTGTTGGCCGGCTAGTAAAGACATATCTTGAAGCTCATATTCACCGGTTTGAAGTGTTCTAAGCTTATCTTTTTTCATATCATCAAGCGCGGTCTCATCTTCTGTTCCACCACTGGCCCAAAGAACAGAGTGATAGTCGTTATTAGAGATAGACTCCCCTTTTTGTGAAGACCTATACAGACCAAAGGTTGCATGGAAGAGATGTAATAAGCTTGCATGGTAGGGGTCTTTGGTGTTTTCGGAGTAGAACTTCCAATTCCCTTTAATATATTGTCGAGTTGTACCGAGTATTTCAACCGGCTTATTTAAGATTCGGCGCATATGGTGGCTAACATCATCACCCATATATTCTTCAATATCCGGCGTGTCATCACTAAAGGTACCGAAAACAGCACCGTGATAATTGACGACACGAACCTTACGTAGGCTGTGCTGTTTTTTATCAAAATCCTTTGGCATGCCGCCCTTACCACCCAGGCCACGTTGGAAAGGAACGCCGCGTAAATCACCTTTGGCGTCAAATGCCCACTGGTGGTACACACAAGTGTAAGCACCATCTTCTGATTTACCATGACGTTCACGACAAATCTCAGCGCCACGGTGGGCACAACGGTTAACCCAGGCGTAGATTTCATCATCTTGCCCACGGGTGACCACCACAGGAGTATCACCAATATAAGTTGATTTAAAGCTACCCTTTTCCGGTAATTCTGCTTCAGAGGCTAAAAAGTTCCACGTTGGACCATTGTAAATTCTCGCTTGTTCCAAGTCGTAGACTTCTTGATCATTGAAAACGGAGTAAGGCACTGCAGTATGGCTTTCATCAGCAGACCATTTTAAATGTGGGGGTGTTATTGCATTCATTATCTGTCTCCTGACTTAAATAGGGATAACCATTAAGGTGGTAATTCTATGGGTGTCGTAAATAGCACTGCGTTTTTTAAACTTAAGCACGCCTTTATCACGAACAATTTCATCGACATAACGACCCACGTTATAAACAGTACTGTCGCCATCGTTACAGGTTTTAAAAACAGCGTAGTTTGATTGAACCTGAAAAGTGTCACCATCATCTGTTTTAATAACAGGGTTACTAATAATGTGGCGATACCATTGAACTTGATACACATTGGCATGACGTAAGGCGGTAATACGGTCTTCTAACATGCCGCGACTATCGCACCACATAACAGCGGTTGGTAGGCCCATTTCATGGTTTTCTCTGGGAATAACCTGATAAAGGCATTCATCGGTAAAAAAATCAGGCCAGCGTTCTAAGTCATCATCATCGATACATTGAACATAGGCGTTAAGAAGGTCTTCTACTTCGTTTTTTAGTTCAAGGGTTAAGGTGTTGTTTGCCATGCGGCCTCCTCGTTTATGTGTGGGGTAGAAAAGAATGTAAGTGAGTATACGGGTGTCACTCTATAAGAAAATGATTGTGGTCAAAAAAAGTCCCTTTATTTTCATAAAGAGACGTTAGTTTGCTAGTGCTTAAATTCCCCTATGACCGATGCTTAGGGTTGGTTATCCACCAAAACCATTTTAGAAATAAGGGATTGGATGTCGACGTTAACATTATTGTCTATTAATGCAGACACCCGATTAATAGTGCAAACGACAGAGCCTTGTCTGCTATGTAGGTAAAAGGCATCTAATGGATAGACAACAGATGGGTCATCTGCAGCGCGGTGATAACTGAGTTGGCTGATACCCATAACACCAAGGCCAGCGGCTTCTGAATGGGTCATGAGTCTTTCAGCTCGGTCTTTAGAAATATCACCAATATATTCAGTTAAAAAAGGAGGTGTTATAGCACCTTTGCCTGGAACGGTTTCACGCCAACGGACGGCACCAATGACGCCATCAATATCTAATAGGGAGCTAAAAGGGATCGGTTTGGACATAAAGTTCTCCTCAGAGTTTGTTAATAATTTTGTAATGTTTTGTTAACAGAGACTAGCGCACGACCTTGGATAAACGCAACTGATTATTAAGTTTTTATTATTTGTTGAGTTAAATTTAAAGTTTGAAATGATTCAGGTCAAGAACAAAGCATTTTTTTTGATAATAATGTTATGCTAATATTCAAAAAATATTTTAATAATTTTAGTGTTAACGGTCTTAACCGCAGGAGAGAGTTAGATAATGAATAAAAAACCAATTGTAGCCACAATGATAGGCGACCCAGCGGGAATTGGACCAGAGGTAGTAGCTAAAGCATGGGCAAGTGGCGAAGTTCACCAATACTGCCAGCCTGTTTTAGTCGGTAGTGCTGAAGTAATGCAGGATGTAGTTGATGTAAATAACTTGCCGCTTAAGATTAATAAGATTCAATCAGTTGACGATAAGACAAACGACCCTAGCGTTATAGATATTTTAGATTCTGGGAAGTTTGATATGGGTAGTTATATCAAAGGGCAGGATAATACATCTTGCGGTCAAATTAGTGCTGATTGGTTAGAAGAGATGGACCAGCTGGCGTTATCTGGAGCAGTAGACGCAACGGTTATGGCGCCTATTAGCTCGGTCTCCATGAAAATGGCTAATGTGCTTGATAAAATCGTTGAAATCGAGCCGGGCCACAGTTATTTATTTTTAATTAGTGGGCCATTAAGGGTTATGCACCTAACAGACCATATTCCTTTGCGTGAGGTTTGTACCCTTATTAGTAAAGACCTGGTAGCAGGTGCCATTGAGAAACTTAATAGCTCGCTAATAGAGTGGGGTATTGCCAATCCGCGAATCGTTGTAGCGGGATTAAACCCGCATGCGAGTGGAACAGAAGAAGATAATGAAATTAGGCCGGGTGTTGATCAAGCAAAAGCGCTGGGTATTAATGTTGAAGGTCCGATGCCACCGGATTCTGTTTTCAGGCAGTGTATTGAAGACAAATATGATGTCGTATTAGCGATGTTTCATGATCAAGGCCACATTGCGGTTAAAACATGGGGCTTCTCAGGTAACTGTGCTTTAATTATGGGTCCTCCTTATCTCCATATGTCTGTTGCGCACGGCACGGCTTATGATCTTGTTGGTACCGGTAAGGCAGATCATACAATGATGTTAGAGGCCATTAAGTTAACGGGCAACTTAGCAGCAGGTAATGGTTTTTTTAGCGAATAACTCGTAGGGTTATTTGAATAATGCCTCTTTGTCTGGTGTGATAACAGCACCAGATAGAGACTTAAAAAAATAGGCTTTTAAAGTACTAATTTCAAAAGTCTTCCTAAATGAAATATATTCAAAGGGAAGGCTTCTTGATTGAACAATAGGGGAGAATTTAATGAGCGCTCAAGAAATAGTTAATAAAATCGATGTAAATGGTAATCATTCGCCTTTTGCTGTTTATTTAGATGAAGATGTATTTAAACTGGAGCAGGAAAATTTATATCGTGGCAAGGTGTGGTCGTATATCGGCTTAGATGCTGAAGTGCCCAATGCAGGCGACTATAAATCAACTTTTGTGGGGGACACTCCAGTTGTGCTTACTCGGGGTGAAGACGGTAGTCTTAATGCTTGGGTAAATCGTTGCGCTCATAAAGGTGCGGTTGTTTGTCGAGAACGCCATGGTCACTCTGAGGATGGCGCATTTACCTGCGTGTATCACCAATGGGCTTATGATGCCAAAGGTAATTTAAAAGGTGTTCCTTTTAGACGGGGTATGAAAGGTCAGGGTGGTTATGCAAAAGACTTTGATATGAAAGATTATGGTTTACAAACCCTGCGTGTTCAGACCATCGCACAAATGGTTTTTGCAACCTTTGATTCAGAGACGCCTGATTTAGAAGAGTTTTTGGGTGAGAAAATGTGCGCCAACATTAACCGTATCATGCATAAGCCACTTAAAATAATTGGGCATACACGCCAGTTTATGAAAGGTAATTGGAAGGCGTATGCTGAAAACAGTCGTGACAGTTATCATGGTGCATTGTTGCATTTATTTTACCCAACATTTGGTATTTATCGACAGGGGCAGATTAGTGAAGGGATAACCGATAAAGTCGGTTGTCATAACTACTTTAATGTTTCCGCGCCACCTAAAGATAATGTTGATTATAAAGACTATGCGGATGAGGCGAATAGAGAAATGCAAGGCCCCCATCAGCTAAAAGATACGCGGGTTTTAAATTTTATTCCTGAACGAGATGATAACGTAGCCTTAAGCATTCAATCGCTTTTCCCAAGTGTGGTATTGCAGCAAATTCAAAATACATTAGCGGCCCGTCAAGTGTTACCTAAAAGTACAAACGAAACTGAATTGGTGTGGACCTTTTTTGGTTATGAAGATGATGATGCTGCAATGGACGAGCATCGTTTACGCAATATCAATCTAGTTGGTCCGGCTGGTCTAATTTCGATGGAGGACGGTGAAGCAGTCGAATTGGTACAAAACGGTGTCCACCGTGATGGAGAGTTGCGCTCATTTATTGAAATGGGTGGCAATGATGTTGAAGATTACACCAGCCCAATGGGGATGGATGAAAATGCCGTACGTGGTTTTTGGAAAGGCTACCGAGCAGTAATGGCTAGAGACTAATTAAGAAAAAGGTATATGACATGATAGATATGGATAAGCTGGTTGATACAAAAGCATCAACTCAGTCAAAACAAGTGTTTTGGGATCAAGATGTTTATGATCAGGAAATAAAGAATATATTTGGGCGTAGTTGGTTGTTCCTGACGCATGAAAGTATGTTGGAAAAGAACGGTGACTTTATTACCACCAAAATGGCTGAGGACTCAGTAATCGTTACACGCCATACAGATGGTTCATTAAAGGCATTTGTTAATGCGTGTACACATAGAGGGAATAGCATTTGTACAGCAGATAGTGGTAACGCTAAATCATTTGTGTGTAATTACCATGGTTGGGTGTTTGGAACCGATGGAAAATTAGTGGATGTGCCATTAAGAGAAAAATGCTATCACGATGAATTGGATAGAGAGTCGTTGAGCTTAAAAACCATCAGAGTTGAGAGTTACCGAGGTTTTGTTTTTGGTTGCTTTGATGAGACGGCTCCCAGCTTAGAAGACTTTCTAGGTGATTGGGGTTGGTATTTAGATACATGGATGGTGGGTGCAGGCGAAGGTGTGGAATTGGTTGGCCCACCGATGAAATCTATCCTTAAGTGTAACTGGAAAGTGCCGACTGAAAACTTTGTAGGCGATGGCTACCATGTTGGCTGGACGCATGCATCTGCCTTAAATATACTGGGTGGAGAGCTAGGTGGGTTAGCTGGAAACCAGGCAGAGATGCCGTTTGATGAATTAGGTATCCAAGTCACTACGCGGCATGGGCATGGTTTTGGCGTCATCGATAATGCAGCGATCGCCATTCATGCTAAAAGAGATGAGTATGCCAAGTATATGGAAGAAACCATACCTAAGGTGGCAGAGAAACTGGGTGAACCAAGAGCTAAGTTGTTTAATGGCCATTGGAACTGCTCAACCTTCCCAAATTGTTCATTTTTATATGGAACGAATATCTTTAAAGTATGGCATCCACGTGGGCCACATGAGATTGAAGTATGGTCTTGGGTCATTGTGCATAAAGATATGAGCGAAGAAGGTAAAAGAGAAGTTGTTAAACAGGCCGCTAGAAGTTTTGGTACGGCAGGTACTTTGGAGAGTGATGATGGCGATAATATGGTGCAATCAACACAGGGCAATAGAGGCAGTTATACACGCGAGGGCTCAATGAACTCAACTATGGGTCAAGGGTATGAAGGTGAGCATCCAGACTACCCAGGTATTGTTGGTTCTAGCTTTATTGGGGAGACATCTTACCGAGGGTTTTATCGTTTTTACCAAGAAATGATGTCGGCCGATAGCTGGGATGCTATACGTGCTAACGATGAACATTGGGCCGACTGCTTTCCTAATAAAGACTATTGGAAAGATCGCTTAGCAGCGAAAGCTGCACAGGCTGAGGAGAAATAATATGCATAATACAGAAGCTAAAGCACGCGTATCTGCTCAGTTGCATTACGAATTATCTCAGCACTATTATCAAGAAGCGACTTTACTGCAAGATGCAGAATTTGCGACCTGGATTGATACCTTTGTTGCCAAAGACTTACATTACTGGATGCCTGTTACAGAGCGCCGTTATGCCAAAGATAAAAGACCTGCACCTACGCCCTATGATATGGCGATATACAATGATGATTATGATGAGGTAAAGGATCGAGTTGCACGTTTGCTAACGGGGGCTGTATGGATGGAAGATCCAAGGTCGACGGTTCGTTATCTCATTACTAATATTGAGGCATTCCATACTGATAAAGATGATGAGTTTGTGGTGCGTAGTAACTTTGCAGTATATCGACATAGAGGGCAGTTAGAACACTCTGAACATGTAGGATGTCGTCAAGATTTAATACGCAAAGTGGGTGATGGCTTTCAATTAGCGCGTCGTAAAGTGTCTCTTGATGCAAGAGTAACAGAAGATAAAAATTTATATATATTCTTCTGATCAACAAGCAGTATATTTTTAAATAAAACAAAGAGGATTTAACAAATGGGACAAGTAACAGAATTAGGTTATATGGGTTTTAACGTCACGGACTTGGATGCATGGCGTGAATATGCAACAAAGTGTGTTGGTTTAGAGATTGAAGAAGGTGATCGTGATGATCGTTTTTACTTAAGAATGGATAATCAGCACCACCGTTTTGTTATTCATCAATCTGATGAAGATGATTTGGCTTATGCTGGCTGGCGCGTAAAAGGCTTTGAGGAATTCAAAGCGATGCAGCAACATTTAAAAGATAATGGCGTTGATTTTCGTGTTGCATCTGAAGAAGAATGTGAAGAACGTTTTGTATTAGGTCTGCTTAAATTAGAAGATCCGTCTGGAAATCCAACAGAAATTTTCTATAGCCCTCAAATGGATGTGATGAAGCCTTTCCACCCAGGTCGTCCTATGTATGGAAAATTCCTGACAGGTGATCAAGGTATTGGTCACTTTATTCTTCGTTCGTTTGATGACGAAGCCATGTATGCATTTTATTCAATGCTAGGTTTTGTCGGGTCAGTTGAGTATAAAATTAAATTACCGAATGGCATGATCGCAAAACCTCACTTTATGCATTGTAATGATCGCCAGCACTCATTGGCGTTTGGACTGGGCCCGATGGAGAAAAAAATCAATCACCTAATGTTAGAGTACACAGAGTTAGATGATTTAGGGCTAGCTCACGATACAGCGCGTCGAGAGGGTATTGATGTGGCGATGCAACTTGGAAAGCACTCAAATGACCAAGCGTATACGTTCTACTTTGCGACACCATCAGGTTGGTTGTTAGAACTAGGCCATGGCGCTCGTGAAGCGATGAGAGATCAAGAGCACTACACAGGTGATATTTTTGGCCACAAACCAGAAGCAACCGGTTATGGGATGAATATTGATATTTAAGTAGTATGCTTTAGCAAAAAGGGCGCTTTTTAGCGCCCTTTTTGTTGCTCATATAGAATTAAGCTCTCTGCTAGCTTGTCATTAATTGAAAGCAGGAATGCTGAATATTATGGGTGGTTTAATAAGGTGTCGCAGATACGCTGAAAAGCGGGTGTTAGCATTTCTCGATACTTTTCATCAATTTCTACATCTTTCATGGCTTTTTGCATACAGTGCATCCAAGCGTCAGATGCTTGTTGGTCAATCTTAAAGGACTTATGCTGTTTGGTGATGCACGGGCTGCCGTGTTTGGCGACAAATAAAGGTGGACCACCTAACCAGCCAGAAAGGTATTCAAATAGGCCTTGCCGAATAACTGATAAGTCTTCTTTGTGCATGGCTCGAATAGTTTTTGCCTCTGTGTCAGAGTCCATAATGTCATAGAATCGATTAACCAGTTTACGGACACCTTCTTCGCCGCCAATCCAGTCGTACATGGTTGTTTGTTGTTCGGTCGCTTGATTTGTTTCAGTCATTACTTATTCCAAAGGGTTTTTAATGTGGTTACTGTCGCACGATGCGTGAAGATTAACCATGACTCAAATCAAGTTTTAACAAGATTTGGGCTAAGTGATGATATTGTTATTTTAGTAGTTTGATAATAAAGTGGTAAGGCTACCAACATATAAAAAAGAGGAATAAAGATTGAAATATAACACAATTCCGATGCCTGATGATAAAGGCTACTTTGGTGAGTATGGTGGGCAAATTATCCCGCCTGATCTTGTTACTATCATGAATGAAATCAAGGATGCATACCTAGATATTTCTAAGTCAAAGGCTTTTAAAGAAGAGTTAAATGATTTGTATATTCACTATGTTGGCCGGCCAAGCCCTATTTTTTATGCGAAACGATTAACGGAAAAGTTAGGTGGTGCCAAAATTTTTCTAAAAAGAGAGGACCTAAACCATACGGGGGCACACAAAATAAATCATTGTTTGGGAGAGGCATTGTTAGCAAAGCACATGGGTAAAACCAAGGTGATAGCAGAAACGGGCGCGGGCCAACATGGTGTTGCGTTGGCCACAGCCTGTGCTTTAGTCGGTATTGATTGCGAAATACACATGGGTGAGGTGGACATTGCAAAAGAGCATCCGAATGTCACTAAAATGAAAATACTGGGTTGTACGTTGATCCCGGTCACTCGAGGAACTAGGACACTTAAAGATGCCGTTGACAGTGCATTTGAGGAGTATTTAAAAGACCCTGTTAATTTTATTTATGCCATAGGCTCAGTTGTGGGCCCCCACCCCTTCCCAATGATGGTTCGCGACTTCCAAAGTATTATTGGTAAAGAAGCGAGAGCACAGTTTCTTGAAGAACAAGGCTGTTTGCCAGATGTGATTACCGCCTGTGTTGGCGGTGGATCCAATGCGATGGGTTTATTTACCGCGTTTTTAGATGATGAATCAGTCGATATTGTCGGTGTTGAGCCAGCAGGCCGGGGGCTGGATACAGATCAGCACGCTGCAACCATGAGCAAAGGAGTCAAAGGCGCTCTTCATGGTTTTGAATGCTACAACTTACAAGATGAGTCTGGAGAGGCATTACCTGTTTATTCAATTGCTTCAGGCTTAGACTATCCAGGGGTTGGTCCTCAGCACTGTCTATTGAAAGATTTAGGTCGTGTGGAGTATGTAGCGGTAGATGATGATGACTGCGTTGATGCTTTTATGACACTTTCACGCGTTGAAGGGATCATTCCGGCATTAGAAAGTGCGCATGCGGTAGCTTATGCGATGAAAATTGCAGGCAACATGGCTGCTGATCAATCTATATTGGTTAACCTCTCGGGGCGTGGTGACAAGGATGCAGACTTTATTGCTGATAAGTTGGGATTGTAGCGTTTTTCCTTTTCAATTTAGTAAAGGTCATTAAGCGGTTAACGACATAAGTTTTGTCATAGCGTGGTTGCTGCTAATAAAAAAATTTTAGTAAGGGAGTTCCAGTGCATTACAGAGGTAGTCCATCAGGTCATTTGCTACAGTGAAGCGATGATGAATTGTCTTAGTCAAATTGGGTGATAAGATTTCATCACGGCTCAGTGGATGAAGAGCAATAAAGTCTTTGCGCTTTAAATCATCAATCATGGGGTGATCTTTTGCGTATCCCCGTGGGTAGGTTTTTAGGCAATTCCCTGACAACTCATAATAGCGCTGGAAAGTTTTATGGCGAGTGATTGTTTTCCAAGCATTAGGGCTGTCACTAATCATTTCTCTAATTTTGCTTAACGCCTTGCTATCAGGGCGCCAAATGCCAGCCCCTACAAAGCACTCTTCTGGGGAAATGTGTAGGTAGAACCCAGGGGCATGGACATCTTTGCCAGCAATATGTCTAAACTGAATGCCGATATTGGTTTTATACGGCGTTTTATCGTTGCTAAAACGTGCGTCTCGGTAGATTCGCATGAGTGAGCCGCCAGTTTTTTTCGCCGCCGCAGTAAAGCTTGGCGATAAGGACTTAATATTCGGCTCCATGGCTTCAATGAATGCCAGTGCGGGTGAGCGTACAGCCTCTTCATACAGTGTTTTACGCTCGTTAAACCAGGGCCTGTTATTGTTAACGGATAGTTTTTGCAAGAAATCGAAGGTTTTTGGGCTAAAAAAAGATGTGTCCATTGAATTTAGTCATCTAAAGTTGATTTAAAACACGACTTGTTTGTTTGTGTTGAATATAATAACCTCTAATATTAATTATAGATTTTAGAGTAAAGAGGGGATGCATGACCAGTTATAACGTAAAAATAAGTGATCAAGAGGTCGAGTTTAAGTGTGAGGAAGGCGATACTATTTTGCGTGCAGCATTGCGCGCAGGTGTGGGCGTGCCTTACGAGTGTAACTCAGGCGGTTGTGGCGCTTGTAAAGTTGAGGTGCTAAGCGGTGAAGTAGATGACATTTGGGAAGGCGCACCTGGGCTTTCTCCACGTGATATTAAAAAGGGCCGTAAATTAAGCTGCCAGTGTATTCCGACAGAAGATTGCGAAATAAAGGTACGTCTAAACCCCGAAGCAATACCTGTTCATAAGCCAGTTAAGTCAGCAGCAGTTTTATTTGAAATAAATAAACTCACCGATGACATGGCAGAGTTCTGTTTTAAAACCGAACATGCCGCTCATTTTGAAGCGGGGCAATTTGCTTTGCTAGATTTCCCTGGTATTACAGGTTCGCGTGGTTACTCAATGTGTAACCTGCCGAATGAAGAAGGTGAGTGGCGTTTTATTATTAAAAAAATGCCAGGTGGTAACGCAACAACAGCCTTATTTGAAGATTATGAAGTAGGCGCTGAGATTGTGATCGATGGGCCATACGGCTTAGCTTATTTAAAACCAGAAATTCCTAGAGACATTGTTTGCGTAGGCGGTGGTTCAGGGTTATCTCCTGAAATGTCTATTATTAAAGCGGCCGCGAAAGATGAGCGTTTGAACGATAGAAGTATTTACTTGTTTTATGGAGGCCGTACGCCAAAAGATATTTGCCCACCAGCTTTAATAGAAGCTGACGCTGATTTGAAAGGCCGAATTAAGAACTTTAATGCGGTGTCAGATGTAGAAGCTGCAGAAGCAGCGGGTTGGGATGGTGATGTTGGATTCATCCATGAGTTATTAGGAAAAACATTAGGAGATAAGTTGCCAGAGCACGAGTTTTATTTCTGTGGGCCGCCTCCAATGACAGACGCTTTAACGCGTATGTTGGTAACGGAATACAAAGTTCCGCTTGAGCAAATTAACTACGATCGTTTTTATTAAGCCTTAAGTAGAGTAAAGTAAACGACAGTCACTTTTCGTAAGGCTACGATGTTATGGTTTCTGACGATAGAGTGAATTTTTATCAATATTATTAAAGAGTTAAAATTATGAGCAATGTAATATTATGTAAAACGGATGAGGTTAAAGACGAAGCACCAGTAGCGGTTACACCGGATGGCTTTCCAGCATTAGCGGTCTATGTATTTGAAGGTGAGTATTATGTCACTGACAACTTGTGTACACATGGTATGGCGATGTTGACCGACGGCTACCAAGATGGTGATGAAGTAGAGTGCCCATTCCATGGCGGTGCGTTTTCTATTAAGACAGGCGAGGCAACTTCATTCCCTTGTCAAATACCAGTTAAAACATATCCTGTAACGATTGAAGATGGTAATGTTTGTATTCCTGCTGCGAGTAACTAGGAATTAATGGGATGAATGAGTCTATAGATTTTTATTTTGACATGATGAGTCCATTTAGTTATCTGGCTCATACCCAATTACCCGATTTGGCAAGAAAATATGGCTTAACTGTCAATTACTTGCCTATGAGTATACCGCCAGCAAAAATTGCAGCAGGTAATTACGGGCCTTCAAATCGTGAAGTGCCTGCTAAAATAAATGTTATGTTGGCGGATATAAAACGTTGGGCGGCGCATTACGATGTTCCGTTTACGTTTCCAAAAAACCTTGAAGTTGAGCCTTGGAATGTTGGTGTTTTATATGCTAATGATAAGGGTCAAGCAGAAGCGTATGTGAATGCAGCCTATGCAAAGATTTGGGCGGATGGTTGTGACCCGGCAGATATGGCTGAGTTATCACAAGTTGCTGAAGCAATGGGCTGGAGCGCAGATGAATTTATCGATTATGTGCAGTCAAATGAGGGGCAAACTCGTTTCCGTAAAGCTTGTGTAGAGGCGCATAAAGCAGGTGTTTTTGGCGCGCCTATTATGATGCTAGATGATCAGACTTGGTGGGGTAATGACCGCTTTATGTTTATTGAAGAATACCTTAAAGGCCGTAAAAGTTAGGTTAAATTCTTCTGCATTTTAGTATGTGTTATACCTGCTTCTTGAAATGGCTTCCCTATAATTTGGAAGCCATTTTTTTTGTAAAATTCAACGGCGCTTTGTTGTGCATGGCAAATTAATTGCTCGATTCCAAGTGAGTCAGCAAGCTTTGTAATTTGTTTTAGTAACACTGCTCCTAGCCCTTGCAGGCGATACTTCTTTAGAACGGCCATTCTGCCAAATTTACCATTAGGTGCTAACCGCGCAGTTGCAATGGCTATGCTGTCTTCATTAAAAATAACGACGTGCAAAAAAGTCTCATCTTGTGGGTCTAACTCTAAATGCTGAGGAACACCTTGCTCTTCAACAAAAACGGGCAGTCGAATAGACTTGCAATACTCCCCTAAGTCAGCCCATGAACCGGTTTTTATTGATGAGTTTAACATTAGGGTATAGCGACTTCAGTCAGTAATATCGTGGATAAGAGCTGCTCTGACGGAGAGTTGTTTTGTAAAGTTAGTCTGTGGTCTGTGATAGAGGGTAGTACGGCTTGAATATCCTCGGGGTAAACACTGGTGCGGTTATCGATTAAAGCCCATGCTTTGGCCGCCTGAATTAAGGCGATGCCTGCCCGTGGCGATAAGCCTTGAGAGAACAAAGGGGATGTCC
>Ga0209345_10000550_pt1 | contig 47624 bp, 47 predicted proteins | sample Cruoilmetagenom7_FD_187294 | JGI IMG/M metagenome (GOLD analysis project Ga0209345, IMG submission 187294) | Oil polluted marine microbial communities from Coal Oil Point, Santa Barbara, California, USA - Sample 7 (SPAdes) (version 2) | ecosystem: Environmental > Aquatic > Marine > Oil seeps ... | reverse complement strand
AGGCTGTGACTTGCCCGACTTGACGCTGGAGCAGATGCAGTCGGTACATGCCGAGATCACGGCAGATGTTTTCGATGTGCTCGGCGTCGATAATTCGGTAAACTCGCGCATGTCTTATGGCGGCACGGCGCCTGCGCAGGTGCGCGCCCAAGTCGCGCGTTGGAAGGAAATCCTGAAGTGAAACGCAGCCTCGCGATCCTCTCCCTGCTGACCCTCGCCGCCTGCGGCGCGGATGGCGAGCCGGTGCGGCCCACGGCCAGCAGCACGATCACCATGTCCTCTTCGGGCGTGGCCGTCGGAACCACGCTGGGGCTGACACGCGTGCCTTTTTCTGTGGCTCTGGGCCTGTGAAGACGGCGGCGGTTCTGTTGGGCCTGCTGGCGCTTGCAGCCTGCACGCCGCCGGCGCCGAAGCAGGATGACGCGCCGACGCCCGAGCCGGGGCTCAGCGTTTCCGGCTATGCCACCGTCGGCGTTGTGAAGACCTTCTGATGTCCGTCCTGCGCATGCTCTATCTCGCCCTCGCGGTCTGGGGCGCGGTGCATCCGATGTATTATTTCATCACATGGTTCCGCGCCGAGGGCTGGAGCCTGAGCGCCATGATCGACGCTTGGCACGCCAATGCCGCCGCCAGCGGGCTGGTCTGGGATCTGACCATCGCTGCTGTGACTTTGACCATCTGGATCATCGCCGAGGTCGCCGTGCGCCGGAATTTCCGCGCGCTGATTGCCATTCCCGCCACGTTCTGTATTGGAGTGAGCTGTGGCCTGCCGCTCTATCTGTTCTTGCGGACAGCGCCTATCAGATAAGGCTGGGCAAGAGATTCTATGCCTCCGGCGGGGAATATTTGGGGCTAAAAAGAGATGGATCATTTCCTCTATAAAGACGGTGTCTTGCATGCCGAAGACGTGAGCCTGGCGGAGATCGCCGCGGCGGTTGGTACGCCGGTCTATGTCTATTCCACCGCGACGCTGTTGCGGCATTTTCATCTGTTTGACGATGCTTTGGCGGGGATGGATCATTTGGTCTGCTATGCGATGAAGGCCAATTCCAACCAAGCCGTTTTGCGCACTCTGGCGCAGGCCGGGGCGGGGATGGATGTGGTGTCGGGCGGGGAGTACCGCCGGGCCAAGGCTGCGGGCGTGTCGGGCGATAAGATCGTGTTCTCCGGTGTCGGTAAGACCCGCGAAGAGATCGAACTGGCGCTGACGGGCGGCATTCGGCAGTTCAACGTTGAGAGCGAGCCGGAGATGCTGCTTCTGGACGTGGTGGCGCGTGAATTGGGCAAGGTGGCCCCGATCACCATTCGCGTGAACCCGGATGTCGATGCTAAGACCCATGCCAAAATTGCCACCGGCAAGAGCGAGAACAAATTCGGCATTCCCATCGCCCGCGCCCGCGAAGTCTATGCCATGGCGGCCAAGCTGCCGGGGTTGGAGATTATAGGCATCGACGTGCATATCGGCAGCCAGTTAACCGATCTCGCGCCTTTTGAGCAGGCTTACGGCAAGGTCGCGGAGCTGACCGAGGTGCTGCGCGCCGATGGGCATAACATTCGGCGGCTCGACCTTGGGGGTGGGCTTGGCATTCCTTACGAGCGGTCGAACACCGCGCCGCCGCTGCCGACGGATTATGGCGCGATGGTGCAGCGTACGCTGGGGCATCTGGACTGTGAGGTCGAGATTGAGCCGGGGCGTTTGATTGCCGGGAATGCAGGCGTTTTGGTGAGTGAGGTCATCTACCTCAAATCCGGCGAGGGGCGGGATTTCCTGATCCTTGATGCCGCGATGAACGATCTGATCCGCCCGGCGATGTATGACGCTTGGCATGATATCGTGCCGCTGAATGAACCCGTACCGGGGGTCGAGCCGCGCCCTGTCGATATCGTCGGTCCGGTCTGCGAATCCGGTGATACTTTTGCCAAGCAGCGCATGATGCCCACGCTCGGTTCGGGTGACCTCGTGGCCTTCCGCTCGGCGGGCGCTTATGGCGCGGTGATGAGCAGCGAGTATAATTCGCGGCCTTTGATCCCTGAGGTTTTGGTCAATGGCGATCAATTCGCGGTTATCCGCCCACGGCCAAGCTTTGACGAAATGATAAACCGCGATACCATCCCTGAATGGCTTTGACGGCACCCCGCCGTTCAGAGCGCGGGAGCGTGACGCATGAAGGCATCCACTGACAGGACAGATGGGCTGCGCGCATTGCGCTGGCCGTTGCGGCTGACCTGGGGGGGGATGCTGGCCGAAGCGCTAGTGCAGGCGCTTTGGCCGATGTTGGCGCTGGTTTTAGCGGTGCTGGCCCTGCTGATGATGGGGGTGCAGGACAGTCTGGGCGGCGATGTGCTCTGGGCTGTGCTGGGGCTCATCGGGCTTGGGTTTCTCGGCACGTTGATCTTTGCGCTGCGGCGCTTTCGGGTGCCGTCGCGCATGGCGGCGCTGGCGCGGCTGGATGCCAGTCTGCCGGGGCGGCCCATTCGGGCGTTGCTGGACGATCAGGCGATTGGCGCGGGCGATGCGGCCTCGATGGCGGTTTGGCAGGCGCATCAGCGGCGTATGGCCGAGCGGGCGGCGCGGGCGCAGGCGGTCAAGGGGGATTTGCGGGTCTCAAAGGCTGACCCCTATGCGCTGCGCTATGTGGCGCTTTTGGCGTTTTTGGTGGCGTTGGTTTTCGGCTCGGTCTGGCGGTTGGGTGAGGTTACGCAATTGACCCCCGGCGGGGCGGGCGGCGGGCTGGCCTCTGGTCCGGTCTGGGAAGGCTGGGCCGAGCCGCCACGCCATACGGGCAAGCCGACGCTTTATTTGAATGACCTTGAGGCCGGGGCGCTGTCACTGCCTGCGGGGACGTTGATCACCCTGCGGCTTTATGGCGAGTTGGGCGCGTTGACGGTTGAGGAAAGCGTGTCGGGCCGTGAAGTGGCGGCGGCGTCGGAGCCTGCGCAGGATTTCACGCTGCGGCAAAGCGGACGCATCGCGATTGATGGGCAGGGGGCGCGGGAATGGCAGATCACCATGCTGCCCGATGCTGCGCCACAGGTGGAGCGCATGGGTCCGCCCGAGGTTACCGCGCTTGGTGAGATGAGCCTGCCGTTTCTGGCGCGGGATGACTACGGGGTGGAGGCCGGGGAGGCGCGGATCAGCCTTGATCTGGCGTCGGTGGATCGGCGCTATGGGCTGACCATCGACCCTGATACGCGGCCTGAGATCGTCGTGCCTCTGCCGATGCCGATTGCGGGCGGTCGACAGGAGTTCGAAGAGGCTTTGATCGAGAATTTCTCAAAGCACCCTTGGGCCAATCTGCCTGTGTCCTTGCAGTTGAGCGTGCTGGATGCGGCTGAACAGCAGGGCGCGACGGAGGTGAGCCAGTTGACCCTGCCGGGGCGGCGCTTCTTTGATCCAGCGGCGGCCGCGGTGATCGAGATGCGGCGTGATTTGCTCTGGTCGCGGGCCAATGCGCCGCGCATTGCGCAGGTCTTGCGCGCGGTGACCTACGCGCCGGGGGAGCATCTGCGGTCCGAGGTCATGCAGTTGCGGTTGCGGCAGTTGATCCGGCGGCTGGAGTTGCGCGCGCGCTATGGGCTGGACGCGGAGGTGCAGGCCGAGATGGCCGAGGACATGTGGGGGCTGGCGATCGAGCTTGAAGAGGGCGTCTTGGCCGATGCGCTGGAGCGGATGCGGCGGGCACAGGATCGGTTGAACGAGGCGATGAAGAACGGGGCTTCCTTGGCGGAGATTGCCGAGTTGATGGAAGAACTGCGTCGCGCGACCGAGGAATACCTCAAGCAGTTGCAGCGCCAACAGGCGCAGGAGGGCGAAGGCGAGGGCCAGCAGCCGCAGGGCGAATCCATGCAGATGACGCAGGATGACTTGCAGCGGATGATGGACCGCATTCAGGAGTTGATGGAACAGGGCCGCATGGCCGAGGCCGAGCAGGCGTTACGCGAGCTTCAGGAGTTGATGGAGAACATGCGCGTCACCCAAGGTCAGCCGGGGGAGGGCGAAGGCTCGCCCGGAGAGCAGGCGATGGAGGGGCTGTCGGATACGCTGCGCGAGCAGCAGGGGCTGAGCGATCAGGCGTTCCGCGACTTGCAGGAGCAGTTCAACCCCGGCGCAGGCGCGGGCGAGAGTGAGGGCAATGAGGGCCGCAATGGTGGTCAGGGTCAGGGCCAACGCCATGAGGGTCAGCAGGGCGAAGGCGGCGAAGCTGGTGAAGAGCCGAGCGAAGAGGGGCTCGCGGGCCGACAGCAGGCGCTGCGCAATGAGTTGCGCCGCCAGCAAGGGCGACTGCCGGGCGAGGGCACGCCTGAGGGTGATGCCGCACGTGATGCCTTGGGCCGGGCCGGGACCGCGATGGACCGCGCCGGAGAAGCCCTGCGCCGCGACGATCTCGCTGAGGCGATCGACAATCAGGCGCAGGCCATGGAAGCGCTGCGCGAGGGGATGCGGTCCTTGGGCGAGGCGATGGAGCAAGAACAACGCGAAGGCCAGCCGGGGCAAGGCACAGCCGAAGGCGACCGCCGCGCCGAGGCACGTGATCCGCTGGGGCGCGAGCAGGGGGGCAACGGGGCCAACAGCAACGACGCGCCACTGGCCCAGGGGCCGGACGATCAGGGCCGCGCGCGACGGCTGCTGGATGAAATCCGCCGCCGCTCGGGCGAGGCAGAGCGGCCCGAGTTGGAACGCGACTACCTTAATCGTCTGTTGGATCGGTTCTGAGCGGGGTTAACCCTGCGATTGGGAGGCCATGCTGTCGAGCCAGACAAGCAGGTCTTGAAGCTGCCCGTCGAGCCAAATTCGCGCGTCATCCATCCATGCCACATAGGACGACAGATAGGGATCGGCCTGCGGCACTGTCTGGGCGATCTGCGGTGCGTAGACATAGACCAACGCCAGCGCGGCGGCGAGGGCCATCATCAGAACGAAACCGCGCATAAAGCCGCCAGAACTGCGTTCTTTCGCAGGCTTGTCGAGCGCGGCGGTGGGGGTGGGGCCAGCCTCCTGACCGCCATCGTGGCGCAGGGTTGAGTTGATCTCTTCGATATCCGGCAGCAGATCGCGGCGCGGGGCCGCCCCTTCGCCGGGGGCAGTGGGTTCAGGCTCCCCCCGCATTCGGGCCATACGCACACGGGCCTCATGGGCGCGGCGCTCGGCGTCATTGTCGCGGGGCCTCCTGTCTTCTTCGGGTTGCTCTTCGGGCGCGTCGGGCTGCGGGGCATCCTTAACGTCATCATCCGGCCAGCCTTCGTCCAGCCCAAGCTCAGGCTGGCTTTCCAGCGGCGCGGCCTGACGGCGGCGGCGGGCCTCTTGCTCGGCGGCGGCTTCCTGACGGAGGATTTCAGCCACAGCAGGGTCCAGCTGACGCCGCGTGGGCGGCGTAGCAGGCGCGGCAGAGGCCGCGACTTCGGCCCGCAAGTTGGGGAACGGATGGTCAGCGGGGGCGGTGTCGGGCTCCGGTGCAGGAATTACATCTTCGGGCTCGTCATCCTCGAATTCGTCATCTGCAAATTCGCCCCCTTCAAATTCATCCTCTTTGAATGCATCCTCAAAGGGCGCCGTCTCCGCATCATCCCCTTGCGGCGCGTGATCCGGGTGATGCTGAAACCATGTCTGTCCACAATCCGAACACTGCACGTCCCGCCCTGTCACCGGCATGACCTCATCAGGGACTTCGTATTGCGCGTCGCAGTTCGGGCAGATCAGCCGCATGGGTATTCCTGAAAATTGTTCGGGCGCTTGGATCGTTAACAAACAGCATATGTCCTAGAATTACGTAGGAAAAGTGATATCTGGACGGGGTGCCGGGTTCTGGGTGATTGAATCCTTTCCGGTGCTGAGGCACAACAGGTCGAAGTGTTTAGGATGGTGGCGTGATAGAGCTCGAAAATGTGGCCTACAGCTATGGCGGGGGCGAATTGCTGTCGGACATCACGCTGAAACTCGCCCCCGGATCGTTTCATTTTCTCACCGGCCCCTCGGGCGCGGGCAAAACAACTTTGATGAAGCTCTGCTATGGGGCGCTCTTGCCCACGGCGGGGCATCTGCGCTTGTTCAACACCGATGTGCGCGGGATGGACCGCGATGACATCGCCATGGTCCGGCGGCGCGTGGGCGTGGTGCATCAGGATGTGAAATTTCTCGACCACCTGCCGCTGACCGAAAACATCGCCCTGCCACTCAGCGTTGCGGGCCGCCATGCTGAGGCGGGCGGCAGTGATCTCGAAGAGCTGATGTCGTGGGTCGGGCTGACCCACCGGGCCGACGCGCTGCCGCCGGAACTGTCGGGCGGGGAGCGGCAGCGGGCGGCTTTGGCGCGGGCTGTCATTATGTCGCCCGATGTGATCTTGGCGGACGAGCCGACGGGCAATATCGATTGGGAGATGTCCCAGCGGTTGCTGCATCTGCTGGTGGAATTGAACCGCATGGGCAAGACGGTTTTGATCGCCACCCATGATCTGGGCCTGATCCGCGCCACCAAAGCGCATGTGCAGGCGCGGGTCTTGCGCATCGCCAACCGGCGCATCCAATTGGCGGGGGCGGATCTGTGAAGCGGTTTGATTTGGGCGCTTTGCGCGCGGTTTTCAAAGGCGATAGACATTCGGACCGTGTCGTGCCGCCCTCGGGATTTACTGCGCAGCTGACCGTCTTTGCCGCGGGCGCCATGGCCTTTCTGGCGGTCTTTGCTCTGGCGCTGTCGTTGGCCTCGGGACGGTTGGCCAAGGTTTGGGGTCAGGAGTTGGCGCAGTCCGCCACGGTGCGCATTGTGGCGCCGCTCGATCAGCGTGCGGCGCAGACCGACGCGGCGTTGAAGGTATTGGAATCCACCAAGGGCGTCGCCTCGGCGCGGGCGCTGACGGACGCGGAGCAAGAGGCGCTTTTGGCGCCGTGGTTCGGCCCGGACCTGGCGATTGACAGCTTGCCTGTGCCGCGCCTGATCGAGGTGGTCGAAGAGGGCGAAGGGCTGGACCCGGTGGGGCTGCGGTTACGCTTGTCGGCAGAGGTGCCGGGCGCCGTGCTTGATGACCACAGCCGCTGGCGTGCGCCGTTGGTCGCCGCGGCGAACCGATTGCGCTTGCTTGGCTGGCTCTCGACGCTGCTGATCGCCACAGCGGTCGGCGCGATGGTAACATTGGCAGCACAGGCGGCCCTCGCGGCCAATGCGCAGGTGATTGCGGTGCTGCGACTGGTCGGCGCGACGGATGACTATATCGGGCGCGCGTTCATTCGCCGCTTTACCCTGCGGGCCTTGCTGGGCTCTGCTGTCGGGACGGTTCTGGGAATGATCGCGGTCGTATTGCTGCCCGACGCGGGGGAGGCAGGTGGCTTTCTGACCGGGCTAGGCTTTGCGGGTGTGGACTGGCTGGTGCCGCTGCTGGTGCCACTGCTCATTGGCCTTGTGGCCTTTGCCGCCACCGGCGCCGCCGCGCGGCGCACTCTGAGGGAATTGACATGAAGCTGCTGCAATGGATCCGGTCGATCATTTACATCGTGCAGGTGACCATCGCCATGCCGCTGATCGGTCTGGCGTTCGCACCTTGGGCGATGTTCTCCAAACGCGGGGCGTATCGTGCCTGCAAGACCTATGCCGCTTGGGCGATGTGGTCGGCCCGCTGGTTAATTGGCCTACGTTGCGATGTGCGCGGAGAGGTGCCGCAGGGCGAGGTTCTGGTAGCTGCGAAACATCAGTCATTTCTGGACATTCTGATGATCTTTCATGCCCTGCCGCGTGCAAAATTCATCATGAAGCGCGAGGTGCTGTGGACCCCGGTGATCGGGCAATACGCCAAACGCATGGGCATGATCGCCGTCGATCGCGGCAAACGTGGGCAGGCGATCACCAAGATGATGGCAGATGTGCAATCCGGTCAGCGCGAGCCGGGGCAAATCGTGATTTATTCCCAGGGCACCCGCGTCGCACCGGGGCTAAGCGCGCCTTACAAGGTCGGCACGGCGGTGCTTTATGACCAGTTGGGGCAGGTCTGTGTGCCGGTGGCGACCAACGCGGGCCATTTCTGGCCGCGCCGGGGGCTGTATCGCAAGCCCGGTCTGGCGGTGGTAGAGTTTCTCGCGCCGATCGAGCCGGGGTTGGATAAGCGCAGCTTTATGGCGCGGTTGGAGGAAGAGGTGGAGAGCCGTTCGAACGAACTGCTGCATGAAGCTGGCTGGCGGCCCGAGAAGGCGTTGGACCAGTAATTCTGTTCCGCCCGGCCGCAGGCCGGGCAGCGCCGACCCGCCCCCCTGGGGCGGCGCTTTCAGCACCACCCCGCGGGTCGGCGCTGCCCTTTGCGTTTTATCCGCACGGCCATTTAGCCGCTGAAGCCATTGCTCCGCGGACCAAAATTTCACGTATCTGGGAAGCCGTTAATGTGGCGGCGCCGCCGTGGGGTGGTGGAAAAGACAGGCGTCACCCTGCATGTCTCTACGTATCGACATGACCCCGAGGGGCCTTATCTTCCGTATCTGTCGCGACGGGGAAGGGTGTAGGGCAGGGATGTGAACACCCGGTGACCCCAGAGTGCGTTGCCCCCGACACAATGCCGACCGCGCAGGCGAAATCACCACAGTTTCAGCGACGGAAATCCAAACCCAAACCGTTCAAAAAGGACTGAACCAAAGGGATGGACCCAATGCAAACTCTCATAAAACGATGCGCAACTGTTCTTGTCTTGGCGACCGCGGCCGTGACTGTGGCGCCGGTGACGGCGATGGCTGGCAAAGCGGTCGAAAGACATGCGGACCGCAGTCACCACGCCAAAGTTAAGGTCAAGAAACAGCATCAGCACCGCAAAGCCGTTGGGCACCGCTTCCGCAAACAGGAGGTAGTTGTCGTGAAAAACTGGCGCGCCCGCGGGCTGCCGCGGCCCGGGCGTAACGAAGTCTATGTTGTGAACAATGACAGCATCTACTTAGCCGCAGCGACCACGCTGCTGGTCAAGGCGCTGATGAACTAAACGCATCCATAAGCGCTTACGAAAAGGGGCGGACCCTTGGCCCGCCCCGCATCGCTTACATATGGATCGCACCGTCGCCGCAGGCCAGCGCGGCCTCGCGCACGGCTTCGGAATAGGTCGGATGCGCGTGGCAGGTCATGGCCAGATCCTGCGTCGAAGCGCCGAATTCCATCGCCACGCAGACCTCATGGATCAGGTCGCCCGCGCCGGGGCCGATGATGTGGCAGCCGAGGATGCGGTCGGTTTCCTTGTCGGCAATCAGCTTGACGAAACCGTCCCCGGCAAAGACCGCCTTGGCCCGCGCGTTGCCCATGAAGGAGAACTTGCCAACTTTGTATTCCCGGCCCGCTTTCTTGAGCGTCGCTTCGGTTTCGCCGACGCTGGCGACCTCAGGATGGGTGTAGATCACGCCGGGGATGACGCCGTAGTTCACATGACCATGCTTGCCGGCGATCACCTCGGCGGCGGCCATGCCTTCGTCCTCGGCCTTGTGCGCCAGCATCGGGCCTTCGATCACGTCGCCGATGGCATAGACGCCTTTGACGGAGGTCTCCCAATGTTCGTTCACGGCGATCTGGCCGCGCTCGGTCAGTTTCACGCCCAGATCGTCGAGTCCCATACCCTTCACCACCGGACGGCGGCCGGTGGAGACCAGCACCACGTCGGCGTCAAGCTCATGCTCGCTGTCGTCCTTGCGCAGCTTGTAAGACACCTTGGCCTTCTGGTTCTTCACCTCGGTCCCTTGCACGGCGGCGCCCATGACGAACTTGAAACCCTGCTTTTTCAGCATCCGCTGGAAGGTCTTTTGCACCTCAGGGTCCATGCCCGGAGTGATCGCGTCGAGGTATTCGATCACGGTGATCTCGGTCCCCAGACGCGCGTAAACGCTGCCCAGTTCCAGCCCGATCACGCCCGCGCCGATCACCAGCATCTTCTTGGGGATCTTGTTCAACTCCAGTGCGCCGGTGGAGGTGACGACGACCTTCTCGTCAACCTCGACGCCCGGCAGGCCCGCAGGCTCGGAGCCGGACGCGATGATGATGTTCTTGGCCTCATGGACCTCATCGCCGACCTTGACCTTGCCCGCCTCGGGCACCGAGCCCCAGCCCTTGAGCCAGTCGATCTTGTTCTTTTTAAACAGGAATTCGATGCCCTTGGTGTTGGTCCCGATGGTCTTGTCTTTGTAGGTCAGCATCTGTTTCCAGTCGACCGAGGGGCTTTTGCCCTTCAGACCCATCTCGCCAAAGTTATGCTCGGCCTCATGCAGCATATGGGTGGCGTGCAAGAGCGCCTTGGAGGGGATGCAGCCGACGTTGAGGCAGGTGCCGCCCAGCGTCTCGCGGCCCTCTACACAGGCGGTTTTCAGGCCCAGTTGCGCGCAACGGATGGCGGCGACATAGCCGCCGGGGCCGGAGCCGATCACGATGACATCATAGCTCGACATGGGGGGTCTCCTTAGCAGTCTGGTGTTGCAGGCAAGGTAGGGGGCGCGGGTTTGAGGTGCAAGCGCCGCTGCCTGCGGGTGTGGGTGAAAGGGGTCGGGTTAAACGAGGGCCGCCAGCAGCATCAGCATGGTCGCGGCAAAGCCGATGATCCAGATGATTGAGCGGTGCGGGCGCAGGCCCATGGCATAGGCGGGGACATAGAGGATGCGGGCGATCAGATAGACCCAAGCGCAGGTGGCGGTCAGCGCGGTGTTCTGGCCCGACATCTGGATCACGCCAACGGCGATACCAAAGAGGATCAGCCCCTCGAAATGGTTGTCCATCGCGCGGCCCAGACGGGCGGTGCGGTCCGACAGCGCACGGCTGGGCTCACGGTCCCGCGCCGACATGGTGTAGCCGGGGCCAATCTCGCGGTTGGCGGGGACGGCGTAGAGCACGAATTGAAGCCCCTGCAACAGCGCTGCAAGGGTCAGGACGGTCAACTCGATGCTCATGCGTTTTTCACGAAATAGGCTGTGGAGCTGGTCACGGTGCCCTTGTCGTCGCTGCTGAGCGCATTGGAGCGGGTCAGCCATTCGTCGGCCCTTTTGCGGTCGTTCACGTCAAGCAGGACGGAAGCCTTGGTGCTGCTGTCGGCGTGCTGCCAGATTTGCAGCACAGACAGCCCCGCATCGCGGCGCGCTTCGGCGTCGGCGTCAAAGGCCTGTTTCCAGCTTGCGAAATCGGTGACGTCGAAGTGGCAGATCATCTGCATTTGGAGGCCCTTTCAGAGCGCGTGGAAATAGAGAACGGCAGTAGCGGCATAGCCCGCGAGCCATGCCAGCGTGCGGATCGTCGGCACGCCGAGCGCATAGACGATGACGTAGATGATCCGCGCCAGCAGGAAAACCTGCGCGGCCAGCAGCGTGGCGCTGTTGTTGCGGCCCATGATCTCGATCAGCAGCACGGCAGGGGCGAACAGCGCCAGTGCCACCACCGAGTTATCAAGCGCGCGACCCAGTCGGGCGGTCATGCCGGTAGTGGTCCGCGTCTCGTCGCGGGAGGACATGAGATAGCCCATCGACAACTGCCGGGTCGCGCCCAGCACTTGCAGCAGGATCGTCAGCATGACCAAGAGGCCATAGGCGGCGAGGAGGGTTGTTTCGGTCATGTCCGTGTCCTTTCGTTCGGGAGAGATCCCTCAGTGTCGTCAGGCAGTTAGGGCGGGGGTCGCCCCCCGCCCAGTCTATCACAGATCCATCAACAGACGGCGCGGATCTTCGAGCATCTCTTTGACGCGGACGAGGAAGGTCACAGCCCCCTTGCCGTCGATGATCCGGTGGTCATAGCTGAGCGAGATATACATCATCGGACGGATCACGACCTCGCCATTAATGGCCATCGGGCGGTCCTGAATTTTCGCCATGCCAAGGATGCCGGACTGCGGCGGGTTCAGGATCGGCGCGGTCATCAGCGAGCCATAGACGCCGCCGTTGGAGATGGTGAAGGTGCCGCCGGTCATGTCGGCCATGGTCAGCTTGCCGTCGCGGGCCTTTTTGCCCATGGCGTTCACGGCCTTTTCGATCTCGGCAAAGGACATCGTGTCGGCGTCTTTGATCACCGGCACCACAAGGCCCGTGGGCGTGCCCGCGGCGACGCCCATGTGGACGTAGTTCTTGTAGATGATGTCGGTGCCGTCGATCTCGGCGTTGACCTCGGGGATTTCCTTGAGCGCGTGGCAGCAGGCCTTGGTGAAGAAGGACATGAAGCCCATGCGGACGCCGTGTTTCTTTTCGAAATCAGCCTTGTAGGTGTTCCGCAGCGCCATGACCTCGGTCATGTCGACCTCGTTAAAGGTGGTCAGGATCGCGGCGGTGTTCTGCGCTTCCTTCAGGCGGCGCGCCATGGTCTGCTTGAGGCGGGTCATCTTGACCCGCTCCTCGCGCGACGCGTCATCAGGGGCGGAGGCGGCGCGGGGGGCTGCGGGTTTGGCTTCGGCTTTGGGGGCCGAGGTGCCAGCCGCCACGGCCTTGGCCACGTCTTCTTTCATCACCCGACCGTCACGGCCCGAGCCGGTGATTTGATCGCGGCTGATGCCCGCTTCGGCCATGGCTTTCTTGGCGGACGGTGCGTCTTCGACGTCTTTGCCGGAGGTGTCGGCGGATTTGGTTTCAGGGGCAGCACCCGCCCCGGATTTGGCGTCTTCGCCTTTGGAAGCAGCGCCTGCGCCCGAGGTCAGGACGGCCAGCGTGGCGGAGGCTTCGACAGTGGTGCCTTCGTCGGCGAGGATCTCGGCCAGCACGCCCGCGGCGGGCGAGGGGACTTCGACGCTGACTTTGTCGGTTTCCAATTCGCAGAGCATCTCGTCCTGCTCAACCTTGTCGCCAACCTTTTTGAACCAAGTGCTCACGGTCGCTTCGGTCACCGACTCGCCAAGCGTCGGCACCTGCACGTCGATGCTTTCCCCTTCGCGGGCTGCGACATCGGCGGAGCCTGCGTCAATCGCTTTGGGCGCATCGCCGTCGCGGTCGGATTGGGACACGGCCTCATCGTCCTTGGCGGCTTCCTTGGCTTTTGGCGCGGCGTCGGAACCGCTGTCGCCTTCGCTGACATTAGCCAGCAGGGCGTCGACGCCCACGGTGTCGCCCTCTTGCGCCACGATCTCGCTCAGGGTGCCCGCAACGGGGGAGGGCACTTCGACGGTGACCTTGTCGGTTTCAAGCTCGCAGAGCATTTCATCCACCGCGACGGTATCGCCGGGCTTTTTGAACCATGTGGCAACGGTGGCTTCGGTGACGGATTCGCCCAGCGTTGGGACGCGTACTTCGCTTGTCATGGTTTACTTTCCTTTGATGGTCAGCGCCTCGTCAACGAGGGCGGCTTGTTGTGCTTTGTGCTGGCTGGCCAGACCCGTGGCGGGCGAGGCGGCGGTGGCGCGGCCGACATAGGTCGGGCGGCCGTGATCGGCGTTGATGCGGCCCAGAACCCATTCGATATTGGGCTCGATGAAGGTCCAAGCACCTTGGTTCTTGGGCTCTTCCTGACACCAGATCATCTCGGCACCCTTAAAGCGTTCCAATTCCTTGACCGCCGATTGCGCGGGGAAGGGGTAGAACTGCTCAAAGCGCAGGATATAGACATCGTCGATGCCGCGGGCGTCGCGCTCTTCGAGCAGGTCGTAATAGACTTTGCCCGAACACATCACCACGCGTTTGATCTTGTCATCCGCGACCAGCTTGGTGTCGGAGTTGCCCTTTTGCGCGTCATCCCAGAGCACGCGGTGGAAGCTGGAGCCGGTGGTGAATTCATCGGCTTTGCTGACCGCGAGCTTGTGGCGCAGCAGGGATTTGGGCGTCATCAACATCAGCGGCTTGCGGTAGCTGCGGTGCAACTGGCGGCGCAGGATGTGGAAGTAGTTGGCCGGTGTGGTGCAATTCGCCACGATCCAGTTGTCGCCGCCACACATGGTGAGGAACCGCTCCAGACGCGCCGAGGAGTGCTCGGGCCCTTGCCCCTCATAGCCATGCGGCATCAGGCAGACGAGGCCCGACATGCGCAGCCATTTGCTTTCACCGGAGGAGATGAACTGGTCGAACATGATCTGCGCGCCATTGGCGAAGTCGCCGAACTGGGCTTCCCAGAGAGTCAGGGCGTTGGGCTCGGCGAGTGAGTAGCCGTATTCAAAGCCAAGCACCGCATATTCGCTGAGCATGGAGTCGATGACTTCATACTCGGCTTGGCCCTCGCGGATGTGGTTGAGCGGGTAGTAGCGCTCTTCGTTGTCTTGGTTGATGAAGGCCGAGTGGCGTTGGCTGAAGGTGCCGCGCGTGCTGTCTTGGCCCGAGAGGCGGACCTTGTAGCCCTCGGTCAGGAGCGAGCCAAAGGCCAGTGCTTCAGCGGTGGCCCAGTCAAAGCCCTCGCCGCTGTCGAACATCTGCTTTTTTGATTCCAGCAAACGGCCGATGGTTTTGTGCAGCGGAAATTTGTCGGGCGCGGTGGTAAGCGCCTTGCCGACTTCTTTGAGCGTTTCGGGCGCGATAGCGGTCTTGCCGCGCTGGTAGGACTTTTTCTTTTTGTCCATATGGGACCATTTGCCGTCCAGCCAGTCAGCTTTATTCGGGCGGTACTCCTTACCGGCTTCAAACTCCTCGTTGAGGTGCTTTTGAAAGTCGGCTTTCATGTCCTCAATCTCGCCCTCAGGGACCAGGCCGTCGGCAACCAGACGTTGGGTATAAAGGCTCAGCGTGGTCTTTTGCTGCTTGATGCTCTTGTACATCACCGGGTTGGTGAACATCGGCTCGTCGCCTTCGTTGTGACCGAAGCGGCGGTAGCAGAAGATGTCGATGACCACGTCTTTGTGGAATTTCTGGCGGAATTCGGTCGCCACGCGGGCGGCGTGCACCACCGCCTCGGGGTCGTCGCCATTGACGTGGAAGATCGGCGCCTCGACCACCAGCGCGTTGTCGGTGGGATAGGGCGAGGAACGCGAGAAATGCGGCGCGGTGGTGAAGCCGATCTGGTTGTTCACCACGATATGCATGGTGCCGCCGGTCTTGTGCCCCTTGAGGCCCGAGAGCGCGAAACATTCGGCCACAACGCCTTGGCCCGCAAAGGCCGCGTCGCCGTGCAGCAGCACGGGCATGACGGCGGTGCGGTCTTCGTCGTTCAACTGGTCTTGCTTGGCGCGGACCTTGCCCAGCACGACGGGGTTTACCGCCTCCAAGTGCGAGGGGTTGGCGGTGAGCGACAGGTGAACGGAGTTGCCGTCGAACTCACGGTCCGAGGACGCGCCGAGGTGGTATTTCACATCGCCGGAGCCGTCTACGTCTTCGGGCTTGAAGCTGCCGCCTTGGAATTCGTTAAAGATCGCCCGGTAGGGTTTCTGCATGACGTTGGCGAGCACCGAGAGGCGGCCCCGGTGGGGCATGCCGATGACGATGTCTTTGACGCCCAATTGGCCGCCGCGCTTGATGATCTGCTCCATCGCCGGGACAAGGCTTTCGCCGCCATCAAGGCCGAAACGCTTGGTGCCCATGTATTTGACGTGCAGAAATTTCTCGAAACCTTCGGCCTCGACCAGCTTGCTCAGGATGGCTTTGCGGCCCTCCTTGGTAAAGGCGATCTCTTTGCCGTAGCCTTCGATGCGTTCTTTGAGCCAACCGGCCTGCTCGGGGTCGGAGATATGCATGTATTGCAACGCAAAGGTGCCGCAATAGGTCGAGCGGACGATGTCGACGATCTGCTTCATGGTGGCCACTTCGAGGCCAAGCACATTGTCGATAAAGATTGGGCGGTCCATGTCGGCGTCGGTGAAGCCGTAGGACTTCGGATCAAGCTCGGGCTGTTCGCCCATGTCGCGCATGCCCAAGGGATCGAGATGCGCGGCCAAGTGGCCCCGGATGCGGTAGGCGCGGATCAGCATCAGCGCGCGGATGCTGTCCAAAACGGCGGCGCGGATCTGGTCGTCGGAGACCGGCACGCCTTTCTCTTCGGCTTTCTTCTTGATCTTGTCGCCTGCGGCCTTGGCCTCGGTGGGCTCCGGCCAAACGCCGGTCAGCGCGCCCATGACCTCGCTTTGCGGCGCGGGCGGCCAGTCGGGACGCGCCCAAGAGGGGCCAGCGGCCTCGGCCTGTGCGGTTTCGGCGTCATCGCCCATCGCCGCAAAGAAGTCCTGCCATGCCGCATCGACCGCGTTGGGGTCGTTGGCGTAGCGGGCATACATGGCCTCAAGATATTCCGCGTTTTCGCCCTCCATAAAGGAGGAAGCGTGGAACTGGTCGTTGGCGGGTTGGTCGGTCATTGGGTCACCTTTGTTCGGCGGGGCAGACGGGTCAGGGGCAAGATAAAAAACAGTCTATTTTGAGGCGGCAGGCGGGGGGCCATAGGCATTAGGTGCGGGGTCGGACGGGCGGGTGAGCCACCACAGGAAGACCAGCGATACGATGAGTTGGATGAGGCCTAGAACGGCGAAAAACGCCATGCCGCCCATCATCGTGTCCATGTTCTCAAACTGAGCCGACGGATCGGCACCCGTCACCATCGCGTCAGGGTCGGGCATGGCGGGGGCAAAGAGGCTCATCAACAGGCTGAGGCCGGCGGGAATGGCGATGTACCAGCCCGGACGCCCGGTGTCTTGCAGACGCCGCGCACCGACGGCCAGCATCGGCACGATCACGGCGAGGGTGAAGAGCAGGTTGAGCGGCCACCAGATCAGAGAGGTCACGAGACCGCCGATGATCACGGCCAGAAAGAACCACCAATATTCGGACCGTGAGGCGCGGCCCTGAAAGCGGGCGTATTTCTCTGTCAGGCAGGTTTTGATCGCAGTTTGAAAATCCATCGTGCCTTCCTTCGCTGTCGGCGCCGCCGGGTGGTTTCTTAATGCTGTACCGCGGAGGGTAGCCCTCCGCGGTGGTTTTCAAAGGGGCGGGCGCGGGGCCAGCCCCAAGGGGCTTAGCCCTTGTCAATCGCTTCTTTGACCGCTTCGCCCAGTGTCGCAGGGCTGTCGGCCACAACGATCCCGGCGGCTTTCATCGCTTCGATCTTGCTTTCCGCGTCGCCTTTGCCACCGGCGACAATCGCGCCTGCGTGGCCCATGCGGCGGCCGGGAGGGGCGGTGCGACCGGCGATGAAGCCAGCGGTGGGCTTCCAGCGGCCCTTCTTCTTCTCATCCGCGAGGAACTGTGCCGCTTCCTCTTCGGCGGAGCCGCCGATTTCACCGATCATGATGATCGACTGGGTCTCGTCATCGGCGAGAAACATTTCCAAAACGTCGATGTGCTCCGTGCCTTTGATCGGGTCGCCACCGATGCCGACGGCTGACGACTGGCCAAGGCCCATGTCAGTGGTCTGCTTGACCGCCTCATAGGTGAGCGTGCCGGAGCGCGACACAACGCCGACGGAGCCGCGGCGGTGGATGTGGCCCGGCATGATGCCGATCTTGCAGGCGTCGGGCGTGATGACACCGGGGCAGTTCGGGCCGATGAGGCGCGACTTGGAACCTTCGAGGGCACGGGCGACGCGGGCCATGTCCAGAACCGGGATGCCTTCGGTGATGCAGACGATCAGTTCCATCTCAGCGTCGATCGCTTCAAGGATCGAGTCAGCCGCGAAGGGGGGCGGGACGTAGATCACGGAGGCATTGGCCTCGGTCACATGTTTGGCTTCGTGTACGGAGTTAAAGACCGGCAGGTCGAGGTGCGTTTGGCCCCCTTTGCCGGGCGTCACGCCGCCAACCATCTTGGTGCCATAAGCGATGGCCTGTTCGGTGTGGAACGTCCCCTGCGAGCCGGTGAGGCCCTGACAGATGACTTTGGTGTTTTCGTTAACAAGTACGGCCATGATTTTTTCCTTGGTCGGTAATGTTTGATCCCGAGACAGGCCCGGGGGTGTCGGGCATGCTAGGCCCGGTGAATAAATGGCGGTGAGGCAGGGCGCGCCGCAGTGCGGAGGCGGGTGGGCGACAGGCAGACCATCAGTAAAGCTGCTCACTATCGTCGACCAAAAGGTCGAGCAGCCGAACGGTGATGAGCCCGGCCCCCATGACCATCAGGCTGCGCGCCACCGAACCGGTCAGGTTCGAGGGCAGCAGCCCGGCCAGCCCGTCCCGCGATTTGCGGGCAGCGCGGTGCAAGCCCCGGTCGCGGCGGCTGTGGTTTTCCGGCTCGGGCAGACGCAGGGCAGCGGGCTGCCACTGCCGGATCAACAGGCCCGCGCCCAAAAGCGCGATCCCTGCCAGCACCGGGGAGGATTTTGGAGAGTTGTCCATGTCAGCCTCACTGCGTCGTTTCGATCCGTAGCCCATTGCTACCGTTCACCTAGCGTCCCATGCGCGGGATGACATGCGCTCCCGGCTGGGGGTGACCCCAGCGGGAGCGCATGTTGCTCAGCCCTTGACCGCTTTCACAATCTTCTGAGCACCGTCTTTCAGGTCGTCAGCCGCAATCACGTCCAGACCGGAGTTGTTGATGATCGCTTTGCCTTCTTCGACGTTGGTGCCCTCAAGACGGACAACCAGCGGCACTTTCAGACCGACTTCTTTCACCGCGGCAACAACGCCTTCGGCGATGACGTCACAACGCATGATGCCGCCGAAGATGTTGACCAAGATGCCTTTGACCTGCGGGTCGGAGGTGATGATCTTAAACGCTTCGGTGACCTTTTCTTTGGTCGCGCCGCCGCCCACGTCGAGGAAGTTAGCAGGCTCGGCACCGTAGAGTTTGATGATGTCCATCGTCGCCATGGCGAGGCCCGCACCGTTGACCATGCAGCCAATCTCGCCGTCGAGGGCGATGTAGTTCAGGTCGTATTTGGAGGCTTCGAGTTCCTTGGAGTCTTCCTCGGTCTCGTCGCGCAGTTCGGCCACGTCGGGCTGGCGGTACATGGCGTTTCCGTCGAAGCTGACTTTCGCGTCCAGCACCTTGAGGTCGTTGCCAGGCATGACGATCAGCGGGTTGATCTCCAGCATCTCCATGTCCTTCTCGAGGAAGGCTTGGTAGAGTTGACCCATCAGCTTGACGCACTGCTTGACCGCTGCGCCTTCGAGACCCAGCGAGAAGGCGACGCGGCGGCCATGGTAGGGCTGGTAGCCGGTGGCCGGATCGACGGAGAAGCTGAGGATTTTCTCAGGCGTCGCGTCGGCGACTTCTTCGATGTCCATGCCGCCTTCGGTGGAGCAAACAAAGGATATGCGGCTGGTCTGGCGGTCGACCAGCAGGGCGAGGTACAATTCCCGCTCAATGTCGGAGCCGTCTTCGATGTAGATGCGGTTGACCTGTTTGCCTGCGGGGCCGGTCTGGTGTGTGACCAGCGTCTTGCCGAGCATCTTTTTGGCTTCTTCCGCCGCTTCTTCCACGGATTTGGTCAGACGCACGCCGCCCTTTTCGCCGGCACCTGCTTCTTTGAAGCTGCCTTTGCCGCGGCCACCTGCGTGGATCTGGGCTTTGACAACCCAAAGCGGGCCGTCCATCTCTCCGGCTGCGTTCTTGGCGTCTTCGGCCTTGAGCACGACGCGACCGTCGGAGACAGGGGCGCCATAGCTGCGCAGGAGGGCTTTCGCCTGATATTCGTGGATGTTCATGAAAAACGGTCCCGTTTCTGTTCCAGTTGCCCCGTAGTATGGGGGTGACTCTCGTTCCTGTAAGGGTTTTTTCCGAGAAAGTCGGGTTTGGCCAGCTAAAAATAGCATTTGTGATCACACGTCGAAACCGTGTGATCACAAATTAACGGAACCTCTACGAATCGGCTGAATTTTGCTTAAATGCGGCGGATTGCGTGGCCCGGCGAGGTGCCGGGCCGCACGGTCAACGCGGCATAAGCGCCCAGTAGTCGAGGTCAAGCAGAACCTCGGGGCGGTATTTCCCGGCGTCGTCGCGCAACTCGAAAGCTGCGCCGCCTTTGGTCGCCACCAGACGCAGCCGGATCGCGCCGACACCGGGGGCGGCGGTCTCGGCTTTGTCGAGCACCTCGGACCATGCGCGGATCGTATCACCCGCAAGGCAGGGGTTGGCATGGGCGCCGCCGTTGAGGCCCGCGATCATCTGCGCGTTGGCCAGTCCGTTGAAGCTCAGCGCACGGGCCATGGAGATGACGTGACCGCCATAGATCAGCCGCGTGCCGTCGGGGCGGGCGGAGGTGTCGAAATGCACCTTGGCCGTGTTCTGCCACAGGCGGGTGGCCATCATATGCTCGGCTTCTTCGACGGTGACGCCATCAACATGGTCGATCTTTTCGCCCACCTCGTAGTCGTCCCAGCGGTGCGGCTCCCCGGCGAGGGTGAAGTCGTAGTTGGAGAAATCCAAGCCTTGGGGGATGTGCAACTGGTCGACGGTGAGGGCGTCGGGCAGATCGGGTACGGTGGTCTCGGGCGCGGGGGCGTCGACGTTGCCTTTGCGCACCATGACCCAGCGGACATAGTCCAGCACTGGCGTGTCATGTTGGTTCAGCCCAGTGGTGCGGACCCAGACCACGCCGGTCTTGCCGTTGGAGTTCTGCTTGAGGCCGATGACCTCGCTTTCCGCGCGCAGCGTGTCGCCGGGCCAAACGGGGGCCAGCCAGCGGCCTTGGGCATAGCCGAGGTTGGCGACCGCGTTGAGCGAGACATCCGGCACGGTTTTGCCAAAGACGATGTGAAAGGCGATCAGATCGTCGAGCGGGCTGGCGCTGAGCCCACAGGACTGGGCGAAACTGTCCGAGGAATAGAGCGCGTGGCGGGCGGGGTAGAGCGCGTGGTAGAGGGCGCGCTCGCCCGCGCCGACGGTGCGCGGGACGGCGTGTTGCAGTTTGTCGCCGAGGCGGTAGTCCTCGAAAAAGCGTCCCTTGTTGGTCTTGCTCATCACTGCGCGCCAAGTTTGATGTCGGGCGAATAGGTGCCGGGCGCGTCTTTCACCACGGCTTGGCCGCAGCGCATGACGCCGGCTTTGTGGTCCCATGTCTGGGTCGGGGTGCCGTAAAGCTCCCAGCCCTTGTTCAGTGCCTCGGTGACCTTGTGGCAAAAGGCGGAAGTGTCCTCTTCGGACAGGAAACGGTAGACTTTCATGGCAGGCTCCGGGTCAAGTGGGGAAGGGGCTGACGCCCAGCAGCATGTGGATGGCGGCGGTAAGCGCGAAGAAGATCGCGGAGATGACGATCAGGCGGATATAGGTGGCGCGGCCTGCGTGGGGCGGGGGTGTCCAGCCCGGCTCGGCGCGGTTAATGAGGATGACTTCGCTGACGGCCCAACCCAGCATCGTGCCGAAAAGCAGGATCGCGGCGAGGTCGCCGTTCACCAGCAGGTGCGCGGTGGCCCAGATCTTGACCGCCAGCAGTTGCGGGTGGCGGGTTTTGTAGGCGGGCCATGCTTTTGCGCCTTTGGCCGCACTTGAGCCGAAGACCCAGAAGGCCAGCAACATCAGCAGGTTGTTGATGTGGGTGAAGAAGCTGGGCGGGTTCCAGACCGGGATGAACTCGGCTGTGCGGTAGCCCCAGATCATCAGGGCCAGCGCCACGACAAGCGCCGCCGTCACCGCGCCACGGCCCGCGTTGCCCATCTGGGCGCGCCTTGCAGGCATCAGGCGTTTAAAGAGATGGGCGCCGATCCAGAGGATCAGGCCGAGGACGAGGATGGTCATGAGGAGGACTCCGGGGTCATGGCTGCGATTGCCTCCAGTTTTGCCAGTGTTTCGCGGGCGGTGGCAACATGGAGATTTTCCACGATCTTGCCGTCGACCACGGCGACTCCTTGGCCTGCGGCTTGGGCTTCCTCATAGGCGTCGATCTGGCGGCGGGCGAGGGCGGCTTCGTCGTCCGACGGGGTGAAGGCGGCATTGGCGATGTCGAGTTGCGCAGGGTGGATCAGGGTTTTGCCGTCGAAACCCATGTCGCGGCCTTGGTCGCATTCGGCCTTTAGCCCCTCGTCATCCTTGAAGGCGTTATAGACACCGTCGATGATCGCCACCCCATGCGCCTTGGCGGCCAGCAGGCAGAGGCCGAGGCCGGTCATCAGCGGCAGGCGGTCAGGGCGGAAGCGGGTTTGCAGGTCTTTGGCCAGATCATTGGTGCCCATGACCATGGCCTGCAACTGGCGGTGCCCGGCGATGGCGGCGGCGTTAAGCATCGCGCCGGGGGTTTCCATCATCGCCCAGAGGGGGATGTCGCCCACGATCTCGGTCAGGGCTTCGAGGTCGGCGGGGGAGCCGACTTTGGGCAGCAGGATCGCGTCGGGGTTCATGGCGGCAGCGGCGCGGGCGTCTTCCGCGCCCCATTCGGTGTCGAGCCCGTTGATGCGCACCACCCGCATCCGGGCGCCGTAGCCGCCTGTATCGAGCGCTTCGGCCAGCGTGTCGCGGGCGGCGGCTTTCTCATCGGGGGAGACGGCGTCTTCGAGGTCAAAGATGATCGCGTCACAGGCCAGCCCGCGGGCTTTGTCGAGCGCGCGGGGTTTGGAGGCGGGGATATAAAGGACGGACCGCAGCGGGCGTGTGGTGGTAGACATGAGAGGCTCCTCGACTGGATAACATTGTTGCGCGCACAGGGGCATTTTTGTGCGAAAACTTCAAGCCCAAACGTGCCGCATTGCAGCAAAGGTCAAATGCGAGAGGGTTGGGGGCGGTGCGTTAACCAATATTTCAAGCCTTCGGCGTCACCCTGTACTCATCACATCGACCCAATCGTCTCGTTCTTACGGGACAGAGCTATAAACCGGGACGGCCCCGGATCTGATCGGAAAATTCCGCAGGGGCAGACCAGAGGGCCACGTCTTTTGAAATGAAGGCTAATGTTATGACACGTACAACAAAGATCATTCACCTCGCCACGCTCACAGCAGCGGCCGCATTGATGCTGGCTACCAGAACCGAAGCGTCGGGCGATACACCGCGTAACTGTGGCCCTCGAACCGCGGTGGTCACGCGCCTTGCCGATGGCTATGGCGAGACACGCCAGTCTATGGGGCTGGGGGGCAATAACGCGGTGGTGGAAATCTTTGCATCCGATGAGACGGGCAGTTGGACGATCACGGTGACGGGCACCAATGGGATCACCTGTATGGTGGCCTCAGGCGAGGGGTTTGAGGAATTGGCCGAAGCATTACCCGCGAAGGGCAGCGACGCCTGAAGTATAGATAGCGCGCAGTATCAAGGGGGCGGCTGAGGGCTGCCCTTTTTTTGTGGGTTATAGAGTGTCGCACGATCCCAGAACCAATGTTCTTGGCCCTTTTTTCGCTGCAGGCGGAACCGGAAGGGGGGATCGGGGTTGTGGTTCCAGAAGAGCGAATACCGCTCGCCACTGGAAGGAGTATTTCTTATGAAACGTTTTCTGAGCACCACAGCAATCGTGTTGACCATGTCAGGCGCGGCCACGGGCGCGGCCTTTGCCGAAGCCCATACCGAAGGCTTTGGTAACGTCGCCGTTGAGGAAACCGATTTCCTTGCATCCGACCTGATCGGCATGCGCATCTACAACTCCGAAGCAGAGATGGAAGCTGACGCAACTATCGAAGCTGATGCGGAAAAAGAATGGGACGACATTGGCGAGATCAATGACATCATCGTTTCCCAAGAGGGCGACGTAACTGCTGTTATCCTCGGCGTTGGTGGTTTCCTTGGCATGGGCGAGCGCGACGTGTCGATCTCCATGGACAAGATCAAAATTCTGACCGACGAAGACGGTGACCGCTTCTTGGTTGTGACCACGTCCAAAGAGATGCTTGAGCAGTCGCCTGAGTTTGAACGCCCGATGGTCGAAGGCATGGACAAAGTCGAGAACGACGAAGCCAAGCCGATGATGACCGAGACCGAGACTGAAACCGAAGAAACAGCTGAGAACGTCGAAGCTGAAACCGAGGAAATGGCTCAGGAAACTGAAGCCGAAACCGAGGAAATGGCGGCTGAAGTCGAAGCTGAAACCGAAGAAATGGCGCAGGAAACTGAAGCTGAAACCGAGGAAATGGCCAACGAAGTAGAAGCCGAATCCGAGGAGATGGAGCAAGAAGCCGAAGTGATGGCGGAAGAGGCCGAAGAAAACACTGAAGCTGCTGTCGAATCTGAGCCGGTTGAGAGCGAAAACACAACAGTCATCACCGGTGACGAAACTGTTGAACGTGATCTGCTGCCGCGCCCCGAAGTTGAGCGTGAAGGCTATGAGGCCGCTGGTGCCGAAATGATCGGCCAGATGTCTGCAGAAGACCTTGAAGGCACACCCGTCTATGGCGCCGACGATGAGACCGTTGGTGAGATCGACACACTGTTGATCGCTGACGACGGCAAGATCGACCGCGTTGTGATCAACGTGGGTGGCTTCCTTGGTCTGGGCGAAAAGCCGGTTGCTGTGACATTTGACGAACTTCAGATCCTGAAGAACGTCGAAGGTGACGATGTACGTATCTACATCGACAGCACCGAAGAGCGTCTGGAATCGCAGCCAGAGTACGAAGAGAAGTAATCTCTTTTCTAAGAACTGACGGATTGGGCCGCCCTGTTGGGCGGCCTTTTTCGTGTCAGCAGTAGGGTTTAGCCGGTTGCACATCGCACAACTTGCACGGGGCTGCGCATTTCGGTATCTCCGGCGCAAATGAAACCTCTGTCGGAGACATGACAATGGCCAGACCCAAGATCGCGCTTATTGGCGCGGGGCAAATCGGCGGCACTCTCGCCCATCTCGCAGCACTGAAGGAACTGGGCGACGTCGTCCTGTTCGACATTGCCGAGGGCACACCTGAGGGCAAAGCGCTCGACATCGCGTCGTCTGGCCCGTCGGGCAAGTTCGACGCGACAATGTCCGGCACCCAAGACTATGCGGACATTGCAGGCGCGGACGTCTGTATCGTTACTGCTGGCGTTGCGCGCAAGCCGGGCATGAGCCGCGATGACCTCTTGGGCATCAACCTCAAGGTTATGAAATCCGTGGGTGAGGGCATTGCCAAACACGCCCCCGACGCTTTTGTGATCTGCATCACCAACCCGCTCGACGCGATGGTTTGGGCGCTGCGTGAGTTCTCCGGTCTGCCGCATGAGAAAGTCTGCGGCATGGCAGGTGTGCTCGATTCCGCGCGCTTCCGTCACTTCCTCGCGTCCGAGTTCAACGTGTCGATGAAAGACGTCACCGCATTCGTTCTGGGCGGCCACGGCGACACAATGGTGCCGCTGGTGCGTTACTCCACCGTTGCAGGCATCCCGCTGCCGGATCTGGTCAAAATGGGCTGGACCACGCAGGACAAGCTGGACGCCATCGTGCAGCGCACCCGTGATGGCGGGGCCGAGATCGTTGGCCTGCTGAAGACCGGCTCGGCCTTCTATGCGCCCGCGACCTCCGCGATTGAGATGGCCGAGAGCTATCTGAAAGACCAAAAACGCGTGCTGCCTTGCGCGGCCTATGTTGAAGGCGCTTATGGTCTCGACGGTTTCTATGTGGGCGTGCCCACGGTGATCGGTGCTGGCGGTATCGAGCGCGTTGTCGAGATTTCGATGAACAAAGACGAGCAGGCGATGTTCGACAACTCCGTGAACGCGGTCAAAGGTCTGGTCGAGGCGTGCAAAGGCATCGACGACTCGCTGGCGTAAGAGCGGCATAGAACGAGATTGAAAGCGCGTCCCTCGGGGCGCGCTTTTGCTTTGGGGCGCTTTTAGCCTCTTGTGATCACAGCTTGTGAGCGTGTGATCACAAATATCCAGCCATCGGCAAGAGACCGTCATTTTTATGCAAAATGACACCCCGTAGCGCGCAGATTCCTGCCGCGCCCCCGTGACAGTCCTGTAAAAACCGCTATCAAGATGCAAAGCACAGGACAAAGGACCGCGCTATGGCCGATGTGAACCGGGGCAACCGCCCGCTTTCTCCGCATTTGACGATCTACCGCCCGCAATTGACCTCCATGACCTCGATCCTCACGCGGATCACCGGCAACGCGATGCTGATCACCGCGCTGTTGATCGTCTGGTGGTTCCTCGCGGCGGCCACCTCGGCTGAGTATTTCGACACCGTGAACGGGGTGCTGACCAGCTGGTTCGGCGATCTGGTTCTGACGCTGTCGCTCTTGGGCCTGTGGTATCACACGCTGGCCGGTGTTCGGCACCTGATCTGGGACACGGGCCGCATGCTCGACGTGCCCACGGCTGAGAAGCTGGGTATGGCCGCGCTGATCGGTTCGGTCGTGCTGACCGTCCTGACCGTCATCATCATCTGAGGAGCGACACCATGGCTTATATGACAGACCGCAAACGCGCCCTCGGCCTTGGCTCGGCCAAAACCGGCACCGGGCATTTCTGGGCGATGAAAGTCTCCTCGCTGGCGCTTTTGGTCCTGATCCCGCTTTTTGTCTTCACCTTCGGCAGCGCCCTTGGTGGCACCTATGAAGAGATCCTCGCCTATTACGCGCGGCCCTTCCCGGCCATCGTGGCGGCGCTGACGCTGATCGTGGGCTTTAAGCATTTCAACGACGGCGTGCAGGTGCTGATCGAGGACTATGTCCACGGCCTTGCCAACAAAGTCGCCATCATCGTGATGACCATCATCAGCTACGGCGCAGCAGCGATTGGCGTCTTCGCCATTGCCAAGCTCGCCCTGTAATAAATACGCCCAAACGGGAGACCGATTAAATGGCAGCATATGAATATGAAACCCACGAATATGACGTTGTCGTGGTGGGGGCAGGCGGTGCTGGCCTGCGCGCGACATTGGGCATGGCGGAGCAGGGGCTGCGCACGGCCTGTATCTCCAAGGTTTTCCCGACGCGTAGCCACACCGTAGCGGCGCAGGGCGGCATTGCGGCCTCGCTGTCGAACATGGGCCCCGACAACTGGCAGTGGCATATGTATGACACGGTCAAAGGCTCGGATTGGCTGGGCGATACCGATGCGATGGAATACCTCGCCCGCGAAGCGCCCAAGGCCGTCTACGAGCTTGAGCACTACGGCGTGCCGTTTTCGCGCACCGAAGAGGGCAAGATCTACCAGCGTCCCTTTGGCGGCCACACGACCGAATTTGGCGAAGGCCCCCCCGTGCAGCGCACCTGTGCCGCCGCCGACCGGACCGGCCATGCGATCCTGCACACGCTCTATGGCCAGTCGCTGAAGCAAAAGGCCGAGTTCTTCATCGAATACTTCGCCATCGACCTGATCATGTCCGAGGATGGCGTCTGCCAAGGCGTGCTCTGCTGGAAGCTGGACGACGGCACCATGCACCTGTTCAGCGCCAAGATGGTGGTGCTGGCGACCGGCGGCTATGGCCGGGCCTATTTCTCCGCCACCTCCGCGCATACCTGCACCGGTGACGGTGGCGGCATGGCGGCCCGTGCGGGCCTGCCGCTGCAAGACATGGAATTTGTCCAGTTCCACCCCACCGGCATTTACGGTGCGGGCTGCCTGATCACCGAAGGCGCGCGGGGCGAGGGCGGATACCTCACCAACTCCGAAGGCGAGCGTTTCATGGAACGCTACGCGCCGACCTACAAGGATCTCGCCTCGCGCGACGTTGTTTCGCGCTGCATGACGATGGAAATCCGCGAGGGCCGCGGTGTGGGCGAAAACAAAGACCACATCCACCTGCACCTGAACCACCTGCCACCCGAAACGCTGGACCTGCGCCTGCCGGGCATCTCGGAATCCGCGCGCATCTTTGCCGGGGTGGATCTGACCAAAGAGCCGATTCCGGTGCTGCCAACGGTGCACTACAACATGGGCGGCATCCCCACGAACTACTGGGGCGAAGTGCTGAACCCGACCGCCGACAACCCAGACGCCATCGCACCCGGCCTGATGGCCGTGGGCGAAGCGGGCTGTGCCTCCGTGCATGGTGCGAACCGTCTAGGGTCCAACTCGCTGATCGACCTCGTGGTCTTTGGCCGCGCCGCCGCGATCCGGGCTGCGAAGATCGTCGACCCCGAAACCGCCGTGCCCACGGCAAACCCGGCCTCCGTCGCCAAAGCCTTTGACCGTTTCGACGGTCTGCGCCACGCCAAGGGCGGCACGCCGACTTCTGAACTGCGCCTTGAGATGCAAAAGACCATGCAGGCCGATGCTGCCGTCTTCCGCACCGACAAGACGCTGGAAGAGGGGCGCGAGAAGATGATTGAGGTCGCAGGCAAGCTCGACGATCTGCATGTCACCGACCGCAGCCTGGTCTGGAACTCCGACTTGATGGAGACGCTGGAGCTGACCAACCTGATGCCCAACGCCACCGCCACGATCACCGCCGCCGCCGCGCGCAAGGAAAGCCGAGGCGCCCATGCGCATGAGGACTACCCGGACCGCAACGACGACGAATGGCGCAAGCACTCGCTGGCATGGTTTGACGGCAATGATGCGAAACTCACCTACCGCGCCGTGCATCTCGACCCGCTGACAGAAGAATCCGAAGGCGGGATCGACATGAAGAAGATCGCCCCCAAGGCACGGGTGTATTGATGCTGCGCACCGTCCTTATCGCAGCCAGCCTCACGGCGCTCACGGCCTGTGTCGAAGTGCAGCAGGTGGTGGATGACACCGCCCGCCAAGGTTCCAAAGGCGTGGTGACCGAAATCTTGGCCACCCGCTTCCCGCAGGTGCCGAAAGGTCTGATCACCCCCTTCACCGACTGCATTATAGACAATGCCGACGCGCTGGAACTGCGCGAACTGGCCCGCGCCGCCGTCGTCGGCGTGGAGGAAACCACAACGGGCACCGTGCGCACGATCCTGTCGCGCCCCGAGACCCGCACCTGCCTGCTGGCCGCCGCGCCCGCAGCTGGCATGACGCTTTAGGAGACGCATAATGGTTCAACTGACGCTTCCCAAAAACTCCCGCATGACCAGCGGCAAGACATGGCCCAAGCCCGAGGGCGCCACCAACCTGCGCGAGTTCCACATCTATCGCTGGAACCCCGATGACGGTAAAAACCCGGCGCTCGACACCTATTTCGTCGATATGGACGATTGCGGCCCGATGATCCTTGATGCGCTGATCAAGATCAAAAACGAAATCGACCCCACGCTGACCTTCCGCCGCTCCTGCCGCGAAGGCATCTGCGGCTCCTGCGCGATGAACATCGACGGGATCAACACGCTGGCCTGCACCTACGGCATGGAAGAGATCAACGGCGTGGTTAAAATCTACCCGCTGCCGCATATGCCGGTGGTCAAAGACCTGATTCCTGATTTGACCCACTTCTACGCCCAGCACGCCTCGATCCAGCCCTGGCTGGAAACCGAGACACCGCAGCCGCGCAAAGAGTGGAAACAGTCGATCGACGACCGCGCCAAGCTCGACGGCCTCTATGAGTGCATTATGTGCGCCTGCTGCTCGACATCCTGCCCCAGCTACTGGTGGAACGGCGACCGCTACCTCGGGCCAGCAGCACTCCTGCACGCCTACCGCTGGATCATCGACAGCCGCGACGAGGCGACGGGCGAGCGTCTGGACGACCTTGAAGACCCCTTCAAGCTCTACCGCTGCCACACGATCATGAACTGCGCCAAGACCTGCCCCAAGGGTCTGAACCCCGCAGAGGCGATTGCCAATATCAAGAAACTGATGGTCGAACGGACCGTCTGATAAAACAAGGCCCGGCCAAGCGCCGGGCCTTTGGTTTTCCCCATGATCCTGCCCATCATCCTCGTCATCGTCTTTGTGATCGTGCTGATCTACGCCCGCCGCAACGCGCCCACCCGCGACTGCCGCTGGCGCGAGGACCGCACCGGCGACAAGGGGAGCTTGCGCAAATACAACTGCGTCGCCTGCGGGGCCGAGGCCTACCGCAGCGAAGGCCCCCCGGACCGCTGCCTCAAAGGGCTCGAAGTGCCGCACCTCTAACTTGCTTTTGTTATGGCCCCACCGCAAGCTTGCCCACGCAAAGGGGAGGCGCGCATGGGCACAGAGGATTTTCAGGCAGACGTGATCATCGTAGGAGCGGGCCTCGCTGGTATGGCCGCGGCACATGAAGCCGTGTTGCGCGGTCGCCGGGTGTTGCTGCTCGACCAAGAAGGCCCGCAAAGTCTTGGTGGGCAGGCCTATTGGTCACTCGGCGGGCTTTTCATGATCGACACGCCAGAGCAGCGCCGCATGGGCATCCGCGACAACGCCGAGCTCGCCCTGCGCGACTGGATGGGCTCGGCACAATTTGATCGGGTGGAGGACGCGAACCCCCGCAAGCTGGCTGAAGGCTTCATTGACTGGGCGGCGGGCGACATGCGGCCTTGGCTGCATAAGATCGGTTTGCGCTGGTTTCCTGTCGTCGGCTGGGCCGAGCGCGGCGGGGCAGGGGCCGACGGCCACGGCAATTCCGTGCCGCGTTTTCACATTACATGGGGCACGGGCACCGGGGTCGTCGCGCCCTTCGCCCGTCTGATGCAGGATCACGCCGCCGCAGGAAAGCTGCGCCTTGCCTTCCGCCACCGGGTGACGCGGCTGCTGAACACCAATGGCAGGGTGAGTGGCGTTGCAGGTGACGTGCTGGAAGACAGCACCGCCCCACGCGGCCAAAGCACCCCGCGTGGCGTGACGGGACGCTTCGAACAGGGCGCCGAGGCCGTCATTCTCACCAGCGGCGGCATTGGTGCAAATCACGATCTGGTACGCAAACACTGGCCAACCAAACGCCTTGGACCCGCGCCGCGCCGGATGATCAGCGGCGTACCCGACTATGTCGACGGTAAAATGCACGGCATCGCAGCCGAGGCCGGGGCGGGGCTCATCAACGAAGACCGCATGTGGCACTATTGCGAGGGCGTCCAGAATTGGGACCCGATCTGGCCCAACCACGGCATCCGCATCCTGCCCGGCCCCTCATCCATGTGGTTCGACGCAAAAGGAGACCGAATGCCGGCCCCCTGCCTGCCGGGATTTGACACGCTCTCGACGCTGCGCCGCATCCTGCAAGCGGGCGAGCACAGCTGGTTTATCCTCACGCAAAAGATCATCGAAAAGGAATTCGCCCTCTCCGGCTCAGAGCAGAACCCCGATCTCACATCGGGCCGCTGGCGCGAGGTACTGAGAACCCGGCTCGGCAAGGGCGCCACCCCGGCTGTTGAGGCTTTTAAGGAAAAAGGCGTTGATTTCATTGTCGCTGACGATCTGGAAAACCTCGTGGCCCGCATGAATGACCTGACCCCGGACCAGCCAGTCGCCCTCGATCACATCCGCGCCCAGATCAAGGCCCGCGACGGCCAACTCGACAATCCCTTCGCCAAGGATGCCCAGATCACCGCAATTCACGGCGCCCGGGCCTACCGCGGCGACAAGCTCATCCGCACGGCCAAACCTCACGCTATCCTTGACCCCGCCAATGGCCCGCTGATCGCCGTGCGGCTTAACATCCTCACACGAAAATCTCTCGGCGGCCTGCACAGCGACGCTCAGGGCCGTGTGCTCACCCTTGCGGGCGACGTCCTGCCGGGCCTCTACGCTGCCGGAGAGGTCTGCGGCTTTGGCGGCGGCGGCTACCACGGCTACAATGCGCTAGAAGGCACCTTTCTGGGCGGTTGCCTCTACTCCGGGCGCCTTGCTGGTCAAAACGCCTGACGCCTGCCACACCAAATGCAAAGGGCGCGACCCAAGCCGCCCCCTTCATCCTTTTTCAAATACCGTCCGCCCTCTCAACAGGCGCAGGCGTTACGCAAAAGCCGCTTCCAGCGCAATCTCCACCATATCGCCAAAGCTCTTCTCACGGTCCTCAGACGGCAGCGCCTCGCCGGTCTGCAAATGGTCGCTTACCGTCAAGACAGCCAGCGCCCGGCGCTTGTGACGGGCGGCAAGCGTGTAAAGCTCTGCCGCTTCCATCTCGACACCCAGGATCCCGTGCCGCACCATCTGTTCATCCAGATCGGGACGCTCGGCATAAAACACATCCGAGGAATAGATCCCGCCGACATGGGTCTTGGCCTCAAGCTTCTCGGCCGCGGTCACAGCGGCGCGCAAAAGTCCCCAGTCGGCACAGGGCGCGTAATTCATCTCGCGGAAAATACCAGAGGAGGGCGAGGTGATGGTGCTGGCGGTCATGGCGATGATGACGTCGCGAATGCCGACATGGCTCTGCATCCCCCCGCAAGATCCGATGCGGATCAGGGTCTGCGCGCCGTATTCCATCATCAACTCGTTGGCATAGATCGACAGCGACGGCATGCCCATGCCGGAGCCTTGGATCGTCACCCTGTTGCCGCGCCAAGTGCCGGTAAAGCCCAGCATGCCGCGTACTTCGTTGACCAGTTCGGCCCCTTCAAGAAAGGTCTCCGCCGCCCATTTAGCACGGTAGGGGTCGCCGGGCATCAAAACGGTTTCGGCAATGTCACCGGGCTTGGCGCCAATATGGACGGTCATTTTGGAATCTCCTGCTTTTGATCGGGCATTTTGCCTGTGAGGGGCAAAAGCCACAAGGGCAGAAGGGGGAGGGAGAGGGTTGACGTTAGGTTGCTGCATTTGCGCCTAGGCAATTTGAAGCCGCAGAAAAACAAGCGTTGAATTGAAAACGGCGCTAAGCGAACCTGAATTCACTTAGCGCCGAAATACTCGTAATTCGGGAATTAATTAAATGCGCAGCGTTTCAGGATCAGTTCCCTTTTCAACTTGGGCGCGAAACCAATTCGGCTGGCGGCCTTTTCCGGTCCACGTCTGGCTGGGGTCCGCAGGATTTGCGAATTGCGGTTTGGATTTTGGTCCGCTTGCAGCTTTGCGTGCTTTGCGCGGCTTTTTCTGTGCCGGAGCTTCATCAGACAATTCAGTAAGAGAGAACCCATATTCCGCGGCCGCACGCTCTGCAGCCTTGCGGGCAGCGCGGCGCTCACGGGATTGTGCGGCCTGCAGGGCTTTCTTTACATCGTTTAAATGCTTTTCCAGTTCCTTGCGGCTCATGGACTTGAGGTCTTTTTCCATATCTATTCTGTCCTTTCCAGAATTGGCTGGTAGGTCAAATATAGACAGGAAATGAAATTTGCACGAAGAATCTTTCGCCCGCTATTCTGCAGCCACCGCCTTTGGGTCTGCGAGTGTAATAATATCGCGCATGATTGTGTTTAATTCGAAGTCTTTCGGTGTGTAAACTTGCGCAACTCCGGCGGCCCGCAATCGCGTGGCGTCCGCTTCGGGGATGATTCCCCCCACGACAACCGGAATATGACCAAGGCCTGCGGCGCGCATACGCTCCATCAGGTCGTCGACCAGCGGCACATGGGAACCCGACAGGATCGACAGGCCGACCACATGGGCGTCGTCTTGCTGGGCCGCTTCGACAATCTCAGCGGGGGTGAGGCGGATGCCTTCGTAAGAGATATCCATGCCGCAATCGCGGGCGCGGACGGCGATTTGCTCGGCACCATTGGAATGTCCATCAAGCCCCGGTTTGCCGACGAGGAACTTAAGGCGTCGGCCCAGACGGTCGCTGACTGCATCCACGGCTTCGCGCAGATCTTCGAGCCCTTCGGTCTTGTTCGACTGCCCTGCGGAAACCCCTGTGGGGCCACGGTATTCGCCGTGCACGGCGCGCATTTGGGCGGCCCATTCGCCTGTGGTGACGCCCGCTTTGGCAGCGGCGATGGAGGCGGGCATGATGTTGTCGCCAGCCGCTGCGGCGGCGCGCAGATCTGCGAGGGCTTTCTCGACCGCAACACTGTCGCGGTCGGCGCGCCATGCGTCCAGTCGGGCCAATTGGTCAGCCTCCGCCCCCGGATCGGATTGCATGATGTCGCCCGCGCCGGTCATCAGCGGTGAGGGCGCGCCTTGCTGCCATTTGTTCACCCCGACAACCACGGTTTCGCCGCTTTCAATCCGGCGCAAGCGGTCGGCGTTGCTTTCGACCAAACGGCCTTTCATGTAATCAATCGCGGAGATGGCACCGCCCATGCCATCCAAATTCGCCAATTCGGCCCGCGCGCCTTCTTTCAGCAATTCAACCTTAGCGTCTACTGCCGGATTGCCGTCGAATAGATCGTCGAATTCCAAAAGGTCGGTTTCATGCGCCATGATCTGCTGCATCCGCATCGACCATTGCTGGTCCCACGGGCGGGGCAGGCCAAGCGCTTCGTTCCACGCGGGCAATTGCACGGCGCGGGCGCGGGCCTTTTTTGACAGGGTCACAGCGAGCATTTCGATGAGAATACGGTAGACGTTGTTTTCGGGCTGCTGTTCAGTCAAACCGAGGGAATTGACCTGCACCCCATAGCGGAAACGGCGGTATTTTGCGTCTTCGACGCCATAGCGCTCACGGCAAATTTCGTCCCAAAGGTCAACAAAGGCGCGCATTTTGCACATCTCCGTCACAAAACGAATGCCTGCGTTTACGAAGAAGGAAATACGCCCAACGACTTTCGGGAAATCCTCGGCGGGCACACGCGGTTTCAGCGCGTCGAGCACGGCGGTGGCGGTGGCCAGTGCGAATGCCAGTTCCTGCTCCGGCGTCGCGCCGGCCTCTTGCAGGTGATAGGAACAGACGTTCATCGGGTTCCATTTCGGCACATTGGTATAGCAGTATTCAGCCACATCCGCGATCATCCGCAAGGATGGGGCAGGCGGGCAGATATAGGTGCCGCGGCTGAGGTATTCTTTGATCAGGTCGTTTTGCACCGTGCCTTGTAGTGCCGCGACATCCGCGCCTTGTTCTTCGGCCACCGCGATATAGAGGGCCAGCAACCAAGGTGCGGTCGCGTTGATCGTCATTGAGGTGTTCATCTTCTCCAGCGGGATGCCGTCAAAGAGCGCGCGCATGTCGCCTAGGTGGTTCACCGGCACGCCGACCTTGCCGACTTCGCCGCGGCTGAGGACATGATCGCTGTCATAGCCCGTCTGCGTGGGCAAATCGAAGGCCACGGAAAGCCCGGTCTGGCCGCGTTCCAAATTCGAGCGATAAAGCGCGTTTGAGGCTGCAGCGGTGGAATGACCCGCATAGGTGCGAATGAGCCAAGGGCGGTCTTTCTGCGGGTGGGTCATGTCAGGGCCTCATTGAATCGGTTTGGCAATAAAGTTGCGTTGCGATGTTGATACGGGAAATAATGTGCCGCTGTCAATTCGCTGCGTTGCGGCATCAGTAGAAGGGCCGTGTCACGGTTCGGGGTTGATAATTATTGCCCTCTTCCCCCCGCGCTGTAAGGGTTAATTATGACGCAGACTGTGCAATTGCCCCTCTGGCTCTTCGTTCTCATCTTGGTTTTCGCCGCAGTCACGGCGCTAAGCCATTTTTTGCTGCCTTCGGTGCGCTGGTTCTTTCGTCGGCGGCTGGAGCGGGCTGTGGCGCGGCTGAACACGCGGCTGACCCGGCCTATTGAGCCGTTCAAGCTTGCGCGGCGGCACGACATGATCCAACGGCTGATTTATGATCCGGAGGTCACGCAGGAGATCGTCAACTACGCGCGCAGCAATGGCGTGCCGGAAAACGTCGCCTTCCAAAAGGCGGGTGAATACGCGCGTGAGATCGTGCCGCGGTTTTCGGCCTTTGCTTATTTCAGTTTCGGCATTCGCCTGGCGCGGTTCTTGGCCAATTCCGTTTACCGGATTGAAACGGCGGCAAGCAATGAGGCGACATTCGCAGCGCTGCCGCAGGATGCGACGGTGGTCTTTGTGATGAACCACCGCTCGAACATGGATTACATGCTGGTCACCTATCTTGCCGCGCGGTCATCGGCGCTGAGCTATGCGGTGGGCGAATGGGCGCGGGTCTGGCCGTTGAGCATCTTAATCCGGTCGCTCGGGGCGTATTTCATTCGCCGCAAATCGCGCGGGGCGCTCTATCGCAAAGTGCTGGCGCGCTATGTGCAATTGGCCACAGCAGGGGGTGTGACACAGGCGTTCTATCCCGAAGGTGGGCTGAGTCTGACGGGTGCTTTGCAGCCGGCGAAGGTGGGGCTGCTGTCTTATGTGGTCGAAGGATTCGACCCTGAGGGTGAGCGCGACATCATCTTTGTGCCAGTGGCAATTAACTATGATCGGGTGCTTGAGGACAGGGTGTTGATCGCTGCCGGAGAGCGGGGTGATCGGCGTTTTGGTGCGCGGATCACCGTGGTGGTTGGCTTTGTGCTGCGCAAGATGTGGCGGCGGCTGCGGGGGCACGATACGCGTTTTGGCACGGCGGCGGTGACCTTCGGCGATCCGCTGTCTTTGCGCCGCGCGGGGGCAGGCGTTTCGGTGACTGACCTGTCGGAGATGCTCATGGACCGGATCGCGCAAGCCATGCCGGTACTGGTGGTGCCGTTGATCGCGCGGGTGATGCTGCAGGAAAACGCGCCGCTGCGCGCGGTGGATCTGCTGGCGAAAGTGTCTGCAGTGCTGGAGCAGATGCCCATGCGTAACCGGGTGCCGAAGCCGGAGGTTTTGCCCGACCGGCTGGCCCGTGCCACGGCGCGGCTAAAGAAACGTGGCGTCATTGCCGAGGGTGATAACGGCTGGCAGATCGTCGAAGGACAACAGGCAGTATTGGCCTTTTACGCCAATTCCATAGCCCATTTCGAGGCGGGCGATGCTGCACCCGCGGCGGAAAATGCTGCATCTGCTGGGTCATAAAATTACAAAAGTGATCCTGTTGGGGTTGCAATGTTGCGTGGCGGATCATATCCCAAAGGGGAGCCGTCGCGATTCTGCAGTGCGGCACCGACCTTGTATGATACCGATCACCGGCAGGAGGCCCACATGGCACTGGATACGAAACACGCCGATTATGACGCCCCGCAAAAAGACCTGTATGAAGTGGGCGAAATGCCCCCGATGGGTCATGTTCCGAAACAAATGTATGCTTGGGCCATTCGCCGCGAGCGTCATGGCGATCCGGACAGCGCGATGCTGCAAGAGGTCGTGGATGTGCCGGAACTTGACAGCCAAGATGTGCTAGTCTTGGTCATGGCGGCGGGCATTAACTACAACGGTGTTTGGGCCGCGCGTGGCGTGCCGATCAGCCCCTTTGATGGTCACAATCAACCCTACCATATCGCGGGCTCCGATGCTTCGGGCATCGTCTGGGCCGTGGGTGACAAGGTAACGCGCTGGAAAGTCGGCGATGAAGTGGTGATCCACTGCAACCAAGACGATGGCGACGATGAGGAATGCAACGGCGGCGACCCGATGTATTCGCCCAGCCAGCGTATTTGGGGTTACGAGACGCCGGACGGCTCATTCTCGCAATTCACTCGGGTGCAGAGCCAGCAGTTGATGCCGCGTCCCAAGCATCTGACTTGGGAAGAAAGTGCCTGCTACACGCTGACACTGGCGACCGCCTATCGCATGCTGTTCGGCCATGAGCCGCATGACCTGAAGCCCGGTCAGAACGTTTTGGTCTGGGGCGCTTCGGGCGGTCTTGGCTCTTATGCGATCCAGTTGATTAACACGGCTGGTGCCAATGCGATCGGCGTGATCTCGGACGAGAGCAAGCGGCAGTTCGTGATGGATCTCGGCGCCAAGGGCGTGCTGAACCGCAAGGATTTCAACTGCTGGGGCCAACTGCCCACGGTGAACACGCCCGAGTATAAGGAGTGGTTTACCGAGACGCGCAAGTTCGGCAAGGCGATCTGGGACATCACCGGCAAGGGCGTGAACGTCGATATGGTGTTCGAGCACCCCGGCGAGGCGACCTTCCCGGTCTCCACCTTTGTCGTCAAAAAGGGCGGTATGGTGGTGATCTGCGCGGGCACAAGCGGGTTCAACCTGACGTTTGACGTGCGCTATATGTGGATGCACCAGAAGCGTTTGCAGGGCAGCCACTTTGCCCATCTGAAACAGGCGAGTGCGGCCAACAAGCTGATGATGGAGCGCCGTCTTGATCCCTGCATGTCCGAGGTTTTCACATGGGAAGACCTGCCGCAGGCGCATATGAAGATGATGCGCAATGAGCATAAGCCGGGCAATATGTCGGTGCTGGTCCAAGCGCCCCGTACCGGGTTGCGGACGCTAGAAGATGCGCTGTCGGCAGGCGACTGATCACCGTCCACTTTGGCGAAAAACTCACCCCCGCGGCTTCTGACTGCGGGGGTTTTGCGTTTGCGCGTTGTGATTTTAAACAGTTGCTTTCGCGCACCCCGCTATTTTTGGGGAGGATAAAAGCGCGGATGGTTGGGAAATGACCTACATGCTATGGTTGTATTAATCATGCGTTAACCAAAACTGGGCGACCCTTCATGCAAGACGATTGGATTTTGGACGTATTGGCCGACTTAAGAGCATTCGCTGCGGCGAACCAATTGCCCCGTTTGGCGGAACAGTTGGACGATGCGGCGCTTATCGCGCTGGCCGAAATGTCTGCAAAACGCGAGGGGATCGGCCAGACTCATGAGAAGACTGCCGCATCTGGAACGGATTTGGGAAGGGTTGGAACAGGCTGACGGGCTGGCCGCCATGCAGCGCGCGAGTGAGGCGTTGCGCGACTATTATGCGATCACCCATATCGCTTATCATTGGGTTGATACGACCGGCATGCAATATGGCTGCGGCACCTATTGCCTCGCTTGGGCGGAACGCTATCAAGAGCGGGGCTATCTGCGCATCGATCCGGTGGTTCTTGGCTGTTACCGGCGGTTCCAGCCGGTAGATTGGAAAGACCTCGACTGGTCCTCCCGCGCGGCGCGGGCGTTCCGGCGCGATGCGCTTGCCTTTGGCCTTGGCAATCAGGGGTTTTCAGTGCCGATCCGAGGGCCGCACGGGCAATTCGCGCTCTTTACTGCCAACCACAGTTGCGAAGATGCACATTGGGCAGAGTTCACCATTCGCCAGCGCCGCGATCTGGTCTGGGCGGCGCATTGTTTCAATGAGAAAGCTCTGCTTCTCGAGCCTGCCCGGGCGCCGGATGCAATACAGGCGCTGTCGCCGCGTGAGGTCGATGCCATGACGTTGCTGGCGGTCGGCCTAAGCCGGGCGCAGGTGGCGGACCGTTTGTCGATTTCGGAACATACGCTGCGTGTCTATGTCGAAAACGCGCGGTTCAAATTGGGCGCCTCAAACACCACTCACGCTGTGGCGAGGGCGCTGAGCCGAGGGTTGATCGTGGTCTAAGTTTGGTCTTTCGGCACGGCAGGTTTGCTGCCTCGCAGAAATATTTACCCATAAACAGCAGGGGCAGCGCGAAGCCATCTGGCCCCCGGCGCGGGGGTCAATTAGGGTCGCGGAATGACATCAAACGCGCTTACCTATTCCGAAGATCAAGCCGCCGCCCATGACCGGGTGGCAGATATGCTGCGCTCGGCGGGCATTGATCTGGACGACAGCTTGCTCATGCCGCCTGCGGGCGGGCCGGATCAGGTGATGGCGGTGACGGGCAAGGCGGGCTCGGGCAAGACGCTGCTTTTGGCCGAGCTTTATCGGGCGCTGGAGGGGGCGGGCGTGGAGATCGTTTCGGGCGATTATGAGTCGCGCAAGAAGCGGGAGAAGCGGTCTCTGGCGATCCTAGCGCCGACCAATAAGGCGGCCAGCGTCTTGCGGCTGCGCGGGGTGCCGGCGACGACGATTCACCGGATTCTTTATACGCCGGTTTATCACCCGGAATATGAGCGCATTGCGGAATGGCTGACCGGGAATGGCGAGAAGCCGGATATTGAGGGGCTGAGCGAGGTGGCGCTGGACCGGGCGGCGGCGTTTTTTGCGAATAACAAATCGGTGCCCGGGGCACTGGCGGCGGCGGGGCTGCGGGGCAGTGATTTCATTACCGGGTGGAAGCGGCGGGAAGAGCCATTGGACATTGGTTTTGTCGATGAAAGCTCGATGCTGGACGACAAACAGTTTGAGGATTTGAAAGAGATTTTCCCGACGCTGCTCTTGTTTGGCGACCCGGCGCAGCTCGCGCCGGTGGGGCAGTCGGGCACGATGGTGTTCGAAAAACTGCCCGAGAAACGCGTGCTGAACCTCAACCGGATTCACCGGCAGGAGGCGGACAACCCGATCCTCGACATCGCCCATGCGCTGGCCGATCCGCAGTTGGAGTTCCATGATTTCGAGCAGATGATCGAAGACGCCTCCAAACGTGATGAGCGGGTGGTCTGGGGCCAGCGGGTCGAGGTTGATCTGATGGCGCGCAGCCCGGTTTTGGTCTGGCGCAATGCCACGCGGATCCGGTTGATTAACGCTTTCCGGGCTGTGCATGGCGCGCCAGAGGATGCGCTGCTCGCGGGGGAGCCGCTGATCTGCGACGGGATTGAACTGCCGCTGAAGCACCGCAAGAAGCGGCTCGATCTTGAGGCGCGCGGGCTGATTAAGGGCGCGCAGGTGGTCTATCTGGGCGAGGGGCGCAAGCCGGGGTTCAGCCGCTTGCATGTGATCGGGGCGGAAGACCCGCAGGTGAGTGCGGCGTCGATTGTGAAGATCGAAAAGCCGGATGAGGAAGAGCCGTTTATTCCTTTCGCCGCACGGATGGGGGCGACGTTCCTGCATGGGGCGGCGGTGACGATCCATAAAGCGCAGGGCAGCCAATGGGAGAATGTGCAGGTCTTTGCGCCGGACCTTTATGCCGCCGCAAGGATGGGGCGCTCGGAGGCGGGCCAACCCTTGTGGAAGCGGCTCGCCTATGTCGCCATTACCCGTGCGCAGGAGCGGCTGATCTGGGTGGTCCGCAACCGGCTGAGCAAGCCTTCGGGGCCGCTCAGGGTGGATGACCTGAAGGCGGCTCCGGCAGCGGCGCTGACTTTGGAAGCGACGGAGGAGGGGGCGTGAAGTCTGTTTTGATCACGGGGGCCAGTTCCGGCATTGGGCGGGCCGCGGCAGAGGTTTTTCTGGATGCGGGCTGGCGCGTTGGGGTGGTGGCGCGGCGGGCGGAGGTGCTGAACGACTTTGCGGCAGGGCACGACCACGCCGAAGCGCTTCCGGCGGATGTAACGGACGCGGGCGCGATGCGGGAGGTCTTCAATCGCTTTGGGCATATCGACGTGCTGTTCAACAATGCCGGGGTCTTTGGTCCCTTGGCCCCCATTGATGAGGTCGCGCTTGATGACTGGGCGCAGGTGCTGGCGGTCAATCTGAACGGCATGTTCATCACCGCGCAACTGGCCTTCGCCGCGATGCGGGCGCAGGGCGGGGGGCGGATCATCAACAACGGCTCGCTCTCGGCCCATGTGCCGCGGCCCGGCTCGGTCTGTTATACGACGACGAAACACGCGGTGACCGGGCTGACGAAGTCGCTTTCGCTGGATGGGCGCGATTTGAACATCGCTTGCGGGCAGATCGACATTGGCAATGCCGAGACGCCGATGGTCGCCGCGTTGAAGGATCAGAACCCCGGCATGGCGGCGATGGATGTGGCCCATGCAGCGCGCTCGGTGCTGCATATGGCGGAACTGCCGCTCGACGCGAATGTGCAGTTCATGACCGTGATGGCGACGCAGATGCCCTATATTGGGCGCGGTTAACGGCGCAGTAGGCCGAATGCGGCGGACGCTCCCCAACCTGCGGTGATCGCGATGAAGAGCGACAGCAGGCCATAGATGAAGGCTTGCTCGTGGGCGAGTTTGAAGAGCCAACGCTCCAGCCCGACTTTGCGCACGTCGATCACCGTTTCATATTGTGCCACCACATCGCCTGCGCGGGTCAGAAAGATGCGCGTGTCATATGCCCCTTCGGTCAGGGCCGCGGGCAGGGCGATGGCGGCGCGAAAGAGGGTTTGTTCGTCCACCTTCACCCCGTCTTCGATGACTTGGTAGAGGTTTGACGCGGTGCGCACGCGGATCAGGGCTTCGGTGAATTTCGTTGGGTTTTCGATCTCCATCGGCGCGCCGACCGAGCGGATGGCACGGGGGATCGAGATCCGGTGGCGCAGGTCTTCGATGCGTTTGAGGACCTCCGACAGCGGGCCGGAGGTGACGACGGCGTAGAAGCTTGGCGCACGGTCAACCTCCACCGCGTCGGTGTTCACCCAGATGCCAAAGCGCCGTTCCTTGCGCCGGACCATGACTGGGGTGGAGGGGCCGGAGACGGTGACGACGACTTCGAGCGGGGCACCGTCGGGGATCGGGGTTTCACGTTTCACAGCGCCGTAGACGAGGATTTCGGAACCGTCGAAATTGGTGGTGATGGAAACCTCGGCTTGGCTGAGGCCGAGCACGATTTCTTCCGCCGCCTTGGCGGGCAGGGCCATGAGAAAGAGGCCGGTAAGTGCGGAAAGAAGGCGCATCAGCCCGTCACCGGGCCGAGGGAGTAAAGCTCCGCCGGTTTTAGCAGCAGATCGAGCGCCAGTTTACCGCAGACCGCCAGCACCAGCAGCGCCAGCAGGATGCGCAGTTGCTCGGCCTGCATCCGCACGCCGATGCGGGTGCCGACCTGCGCGCCGAGCACACCGCCGACCAGCAGCAGCACGGCGAGCACGATGTCGACGGTCTGGTTGGTGGTGGCGTGCAGCATGGTGGTGAAGGCGGTGACAAAGATGATTTGCAGCAGCGAGGTGCCGATCACGACTTTGGTGGGCATGCCGAGCAGGTAGATCATCGCCGGGACCATGATGAAGCCGCCGCCGACGCCCATAATGGCCGAAAGCACGCCCACGGACGCGCCGACGAGCACCGGGGGGATGACGGAGATATAGAGGCCGGAAACCCGGAAGCGCATTTTTAGGGGCAGGCCGTGGACCCAGTAGTGTTTCTTGCGTTTGACCCGGCCACCCTTGCGCGTGCGGCGGATGGCGCGGAGCGACTCGAAAAACATCAGCCCGCCGATGATGCCGAGGAAGATGACGTAGCAGAGCGTCACCAGCAGATCGACTTGGCCCAGAGATTTGAGGTAGTTGAACACGATCATGCCAAGGCCGGAGCCGATCAGGCCCCCGGCGAGCAGCACCCACCCCATTCGGAAATCCACCGTCTTGCGCTTGAGATGGGCCAGTAGGGCGGAAAAGGACGAGGCGACGATCTGGTTGGTGGAGGTGGCCACGGCCACGGCGGGCGGGATGCCCACGAAAAACAGCAGCGGCGTGATCAGGAACCCGCCGCCGACGCCGAACATGCCCGACAGGATGCCCACAATCCCGCCCAGCCCCAGTAGGAGGAAAGCGTTAACCGAGACTTCGGCAATGGGCAGGTAGATTTGCATGGTGTTTCCTAGCCCCGAACGGCTGCCCGTTTCAACATAGCTTGGCCGCTAACTGCGACCAGCCGGAATAGGGTGCGCCGAACCGGCCCTTATATGCAAGGGCCGGAAGGGGTTAGCGCTCTTTTACATAGGGCTCGCCGCCCGCGCGGGGCGGGATCGCCTTGCCCACGAAGCCCGCGAGGATCACCACGGTCATCAGATAGGGCAGAGCGCCCAAGAGCTGGCCTTGGACCTTGATGCCAATGACCGATTGGATGACGTCAGGCCGGGTTTCCAACGCGCCGAAGAGGCCAAAGAGCAGCGTGGCCCAGAGGGCGTACCACGGGCGCCATTTGGCGAAGATCAAGGCGGCGAGGGCGATGAAACCTCGGCCTGCGGACATGTCTTTGACAAAGCCCGCTTGCAGCGCGGTGCTGAGGTAAGCGCCCGCCACGCCGCAGAGCAGCCCGGCGATGCCAACGGCTGCATAGCGCAGCCCGACGACTGAGACGCCAGCGGTGTCCACGGCGGCGGGGTTCTCACCCACGGCACGCAGGCGCAGGCCGAAACGGGTGCGGAACAGGATCCACCATGTCAGCGGCACGGCGAGGAAGGCGGCATAGACCAAGATCGAATGGCCTGAGATCAGCTCTTCGTAGAGCGGGCCGAGGAAGGGAACGTCTTCCACAGCTTTGGCGAAGGGCAGGGTGATCGGCTCGAAGCGGGCACCGCCAAAGAGCGACGGGGTGCGGCCGCCTTGGGCGAACCAGTCTTGGGCGATCAGAACGGTCATGCCTGCGGCGAGGAAGTTGATCGCCACGCCGGAGATCAACTGGTTGCCGCGGAAGGTGATGGAGGCGAGGCCGTGGACAGCGCTGAGCACCATAGACGCGCCGATGCCCGCCGCGAGGCCAAGCCAGACCGACCCGGTGATCGACGCCAGCGCCGCTGAGAAGAAGGCCGCGGCCAGCATCTTGCCTTCGAGCCCGATGTCAAAGACCCCGGCGCGTTCGGAAAACAGACCGGCAAGGCAGGCCAGAAGCAGCGGCGTGGCGAGGCGCACGGTGCTGTCGAGCAGTTGGATGAGCGTGATGTAGTCCATAGGTCAGACCCGCTTTCTCAGGGGGGTATAGGGGCTCATTCCGCGCTCTCCGACTGGGCGCTGCGGGGGCCGGGTTTGGGCTCGGTCTCAGGCGTGGGCGACGGCGGGCCGGGGCGGCGGAACATCAAGAAAAGCCGTTCCAGCGGCATCCGCACCATGTTGTCGAGCGCGCCTGTGAAGAGGATCACCAAGGCTTGGATCACGACGATCAACTCGCGGGGGATCGAGGTCCAAAGTGCCAGCTCCGCGCCGCCTTGGTAGAGGAACCCGAAGAGCAGAGCCGCGAAGAAGACGCCGACGGGGTGCGAACGGCCCATCAGGGCCACGGCGATGCCGATAAAGCCCGCGCCTTCGGTGGCGTTCAGCACCAGCCGTTCGCTTTCGCCCATGACGTTGTTGATCGCCATCAGGCCCGCGAGCGCGCCCGAGATGATCATGGTGACCATGGTGATGCGCACGGGCGAGATGCCCGCATATTTGGCGGCGGGCTGCGAATGGCCATAGGCGCGGATTTCATAGCCCAGACGGGTGCGCCAGATCAGCATCCAGATCACCACGCAGGCCGCCACGGCCACGAGAAGTGACACGTTTGCAGGCGCGGATTTGGAGAAGGCGATGCCAAGGGGGGCGAGAAGTTCATGCAGGGTCGGCAGATGCACCGCCTCGGGGAAACGCGCGCTCGCCGGGTCCATGCTGCCCGGCGGGCGCATGACATTGACCAGCACATAGTTCAGCAGCGCTGCGGCGATGAAGTTGAACATGATCGTGGTGATCACGACGTGGCTGCCGCGTTTGGCTTGTAGCCAGCCGGGGATCGCCGCCCAGACTGCGCCAAAGAGCGCTGCCATGGTGCCCGCGCCGATCAGCGCCAATGTCCAATGCGGCCAAGGAATATAGAGTGCTGCCAAGGCCACGCCCAAACCGCCGAGCATCGCCTGACCTTCGCCGCCGATGTTAAAGAGCCGCGCGTGGAAGGCAACGGCAACCGCAAGGCCGGTGAAGATGAAGTTGGTCGCGTAATAAAGCGTGTAGCCCCAGCCATAGGTCGAGCCGAGCGCGCCTTTGACCATGAGGTTCACGGCGGCAATCGGGTCTTCGCCGATGGCGAGGATCACCAGTGCCGAGAGGATCGCGGCCAACAGCAGCGAGATCAACGGCACGAGGATCACCTCGGCCCATTTTGGCATCACGTCCATCTCAGGCCTCCTTGCTGGCGTCGCCGCCAACGCGGGCGAGATTGGCCTCAACCTCGGCCACGCTATGTTCGTTCTCGGTGTCGGTGATGCCTGCCATGAGCAATCCCAATTCCTTTTCGTCGGTCTGATCGGCGGCGCGTTCGCCCATGATCTGCCCGTCAAACATCACCGCGATGCGGTCTGACAGGGCGAGGATTTCTTCAAGCTCGACCGAGACCAGCAAGATCGCCTTGCCCTGATCGCGCAGGGCGATGATCTGCTCGTGGATGAACTCAATCGCGCCGATGTCGACGCCGCGGGTGGGCTGGCCGATCAGCAAGAGGTCGGGGTTGCGCTCGATCTCGCGGGCCAGAACGATTTTCTGCTGGTTACCGCCGGAGAAGTTTTTCGCGGCGAGCGTGGGGTCGGGCGGGCGCACGTCGAAGCGCTCCATCTTGTCCTCGGCATCGGCGCGGATCGCGGCGTGGTCCATCAATATGCCGCTTTGGAAACGCTCATCGCGGTGGTAGCCGAAGACGTTATTTTCCCAAGCCTGAAAATCCATGATCAGACCTTCGCGCTGGCGGTCTTCGGGCACATGGGCCACGCCGCGCGCACGGCGGGACTGGCCGTCGGATTTCTTGCCCGAGAGGTCCAAGGGCGTGCCGTTCAGCGTGACACTGCCGGTGCCATCGGCGTAGCCGCCCAAGACTTCCAGGAGTTCAGACTGGCCGTTGCCCGCGACACCGGCAAGGCCCAGCACTTCACCGGCGCGGACTTGCAGATCGATGCCGCGCAGACGCTCAACGCCTTTGCTGTCGACGACCCGCAACCCTTTGACATCCAAAATGACATCGCCCGGCGTCGCGGGCTTTTTATTCACGCGCAGCAAGACCTTACGGCCGACCATCAGCTCGGCCAATTCGGGCGGCGAGGTCTCGGCGGTCTTGACAGTCGCGGTCATCTGGCCGCGGCGCATGACCGACACAGTGTCGGTGATCTCCATGATCTCGCGCAGCTTGTGGGTGATCAGGATGATGGTTTTGCCCTCGGAGCGCAGACGCCCGAGGATGCGGAACAACTGGTCGGCCTCGGCGGGGGTCAGCACGCCGGTGGGTTCGTCCAAGATCAGAATATCGGCCTGACGGTAGAGCGCCTTGAGGATTTCCACGCGCTGCTGCATGCCGACGCCGATGTCTTGGATCAGCGCATCTGGATCGACGTTGAGGCCGTAGTCGTCGGCAAGGCTGACAAGCGACTTGCGGGCCTTGGACAGCGACGGCTTCAGCAGGCGGCCGTCTTCGGCGCCCAGAATGATGTTTTCCAGCACGGTGAAGTTCTCGACCAGCTTGAAGTGCTGGAACACCATGCCGATGCCCGCCGCGATGGCGGCTTGGCTGTCGGGAATGTCGGTTTTCTTGCCGCTGATGAAAATCTCACCGGCGTCGGCTTTGTAAAAGCCATAGAGGATCGACATCAGCGTCGATTTGCCCGCGCCGTTTTCGCCGATGATCCCGTGGATCGTGCCGGGCATGACGCGGATCGAGATGTCTTTGTTGGCCTGCACCGGGCCGAAGGCTTTGGAAATGCCCTTCAGTTCAATCGCGGGAGCGGGTTCGGTCATATCAAAAGGTCCTGCGGCCATTGCGGGTTTTGATCTGGGGTTGGCCCATTTCTGTCCGGGGCATGGCGTTCTCCGGTTCGGAAAGGGCCGCGCCGATGATACGGCGCGGCCCTAAGGGTCAGTTTAGGTTAATCTAAGTTCAGAAGTCCAGCGCCGGGCAGCTGTCGTTCTCGTAGTAGGAGACAACCTTGATCTCGCCGTCGATGATCTTCTGGCGCGCTTCTTCAACGGCCTTCTTCATCTCATCGGTAACCAGATCGGCGTTATGCTCGTCCATGGCGACGCCGACACCTTCTTCGGCCAGACCGAGGGTGACGACTTCGCCAACTTCGAGGTCTTCACCGGCCTTCATCGCATCGTAAACGGCAACGTCAACGCGTTTGAGCATGGAGGTCAGAACCTTGCCCGGGTGCAGATGGTTCTGGTTGCTGTCCACGCCGATCGACAGGATGCCTTCGTCGGCGGCGGTTTGCAGCACGCCAACGCCGGTGCCGCCCGCCGCGGCATAGACCACGTCAGCGCCTTGGTTGATCTGTGCTTTGGTGATCTCGGAGCCCTTTACCGGGTCGTTCCAAGCCGCCGGGGTGGTGCCGGTCATGTTGGCGACGATCTTGGCGTCGGGGTTGGTGGCCATGACGCCTTGGGCATAGCCGCAGCCGAAGTGGCGGATCAGAGGCACGTCCATGCCGCCGACAAAGCCAACGGTGCCGGATTCGGACGCCATCGCGGCCATAACGCCAACGAGGTAGGAGCCTTCATGCTCGGCAAAGCTCACCTGACGCACGTTGGGCAGGTCGAGCCAGTTCACGTCAACCACGGCGAATTTGGTGTCGGGGTAGTCTGGTGCCACAGTGGAGAGCGGATCGGCCATGGCGAAACCCATGGTGATGATCGGGTTGGCGCCGGATTCGGCAAAGCGGCGCAGGGCCTGCTCACGCTGTGCTTCGGACTGCATTT
>Ga0209345_10000549_pt1 | contig 47641 bp, 69 predicted proteins | sample Cruoilmetagenom7_FD_187294 | JGI IMG/M metagenome (GOLD analysis project Ga0209345, IMG submission 187294) | Oil polluted marine microbial communities from Coal Oil Point, Santa Barbara, California, USA - Sample 7 (SPAdes) (version 2) | ecosystem: Environmental > Aquatic > Marine > Oil seeps ... | reverse complement strand
TATAAGATTACTTGATACTGGTACTCTTATATTGGCAAAAGGCTTTGCTTGGGATGGTGCAAGTGGTGCTATTGATACTGAGAACTCTATGAAAGCAGCTTGCTGCCATGATGCCTTTTATAAACTTTTAAGACAAGGATTGTTAGGACTAAGTTACCGACCTCTTATTGATCAATTCTTTTATGAAGAGTTGCTAAAGGCAGGAATGTGTAAGATAAGAGCAAAGTTATGGCTAAGGGCGGTTAGAAAACTTGCTGAGAAAGCCGCAGTGGTTAAACGTAAAATTTATAGTATTTAAAGCCTTAATAATATGAAATCAAAGCAGATAAGAAAAGAGTTAAAGCAATTCTTCCCGCTACTCAGCCTAAAAAACATAATAATAACTGATGAAGAATATGAAGATATTCGACTTCATGAGCTGCAAGAATCTATAATAGATATTCCTATTGTTGCTGGTCTTGATTGCGATGATTATTCCAGAGAGTTATGGCATCACATAAGAAAACTTCATCCTCATTGGCCTGTAGGAATGTGTTTAATGCGTAAAGTTGCAGGGGTAAGCACAAACCATGCTATGGTAATAGGTATTTGCGGCGAAGAAGTTTACATCATTGAACCCCAAGCCGTTTGGGACATTGGAATACCAGGGATGTCAAAAATCTGGTTGATGAAGAAAAAACAGGACAGTTTTTATTTTGTCTTTATATAAGGAAGTCTGGTATGAGCTTTACAACAAGTCCTTTTACGACTAATCCCTGGACAACTGAGCCTTATACGTCTAACTCATGGGGAACAGATGATGCTTTTTATTTCACTAATGATGGTGCTACGCTAACTCCCTTAATCACTGTCACCGGAACACCTGATATCCTATGGACTTGGAGTGATGGCACTACAGATACGAATGCAAACCCTACTGATGTTACCAGTGTTGGTGAGAACAGCCTCCTCGTTAGTGACTGGGATGCTGTGGTATATTTGTACTTTTACCTCCAGTCAATAACTAGCGCAATTAAAACTAAAGAATGGAAAAATGCTGTAAGAATACTGTTTCATGCTAATGCCATTACCGGCTCATTGCAGACTTGGGATTGGCCTAATGCAAAGAGGATACAATTTTACGACAATAATTTCTATAGTACATTACAGACCAAGGCTTGGGAAAATGCTGAATTATTATATTTTCATAGTAATAATTTTTTTGGCGAGTTAAAAATCTGGCCGTGGGCAAACGCTACAGAGTTGTATTTTTCCAGTAATGACTTTACTTCTATCTCTGGCAGTTTTCAGCCACAGATAAAAATGACTGTGTGTAGACTTGATGGCAATGATGTAACGTCATCAAGCCAGATAGATTCAATGCTATCGGACTTAGTAATTAATGCTGCTGATGCTGGAAGGGTAGCCGTGTGTAATGTTAATGCTTCCGGTGGGACTATGTCTGGCCCGACAGCGGCAGGAACAGCTAACAAAGATATCCTAGTTGACACTTACGGCTGGACTGTAACTCTCAATGCTGAGGTTGGGTCAGAAGCTGTGAAAGACAGCCTCGGGGGTATTCTTACAGACAGCTTGGGAGAGGCGGTAACAGAATGATAAAATTAATAAGCAAAAGTTTAAATATATCAACAGGGGTGGAGGCGCAGGCTCATTCAGCTTTCAACAAAGAAGGAAGTAGCTACAACGGAGTAACAAAAGAACTAACGATAACGCAGAAAGAGGTCACTGGTGAAGATTGGAGGCTTATACATGATGGGAAGAAGGTTGTAGCACTTATTGAGGGACAAGGCATCACATACACACTTGATAGGTGCTTGGAGTTTAAAACAGAAAAAGAAGCTTTGGCCGAGATTGATAAAATGGGGCTAATAAATGAGGTAGGTAAATGAGAGAATTTCTTGTTGTGATAAGTTTATTTATCCTTTGTATAAATATATGTATTGCGGAGGAGCCAAGATGAAAAAACTAAAAATTTTGACAGCATTAATTGGCATAATTTCTTTTAGTGGTTGTATTGCTCTTGAACGTTCAGAGCAAGTAAAGGGGCAGTTCCATCTATACACACCAAAGGGGACGCCTACAACGTCTGATCTTTTATTAACAGCAGATCAAGAAGCTGAAAATGCTCTCAAGATAATTACACTTGATTCATTGCCTATTAGTTCAGCAACGCAGACTGAGATAGACACAAAGGCTGACGCTGATTTGCACTTCTTAACAAGCCAGGCAGAAAGCGGTTTATCTAATGAGTCTGCTACCACTGCAAACGGGTTGTCTTTAATCCAAGCGGCTGATTATGCTGCTATGAGAGGGTTGCTTGATGTAGAGCCAGAGACTGACTATTACTCTATTTCTGCGGCTGATGCCGCATTTCAGGGGTTGAATACACACCTGACTGATTTGTCAGACGGAACACTAACAGGCTCCAAACTTGGCCCTTGTGCTAACACGGCAGGAGCCTTACCTACAACAAGTGGAATCACTGACGGCTACGTTCCTAAAAAACAGAGTGATGGTTCAGTTTCTTGGGCTGCTGACTCTACTGGAGCTGGCGGAGACCAATTAGTTGATGGAGTCTGCACTACACCTTTATTAATTAACGGCACAACTAATGTTAATGATATATGGCCTGGGTCTGATGCTGATATTACTTTCAGCATACCTGCTGCTACAAATTCTGCTGCTGGCCATATGACTGCTTCGCATGTTACTGCCCTGGAGGGAAAAGAAGGAACGCTAACTAATTCTGCCGGGCTATTAGCGGCATTAAGCGACGAAACTGGAACAGGTTTGGCTGTATTCGGGACAAGCCCAACGCTGGTAACTCCTGCATTAGGTACTCCATCTGCTTGTGTTCTTACAAATGCAACAGGGCTGCCATTATCAACAGGGATAACAGGCAATTTGCCAGTAGCTAATCTTAATAGCGGAACAAGTGCATCTGCATCTACTTACTGGCGTGGTGATGGAACTTGGGCAGTCGCTGGAGATATTACTTCTGTAGGTGATTGCGTATCTGGTTCTGCTTTTTCCGGAACGGCATCTGGCGGAACAATTTTTGCCATTTACGATGGAACAGCTAATAAATTAACTTTTAACGTTCCCACTCTTGGCGCAGATAGAACATTTAACTTCCCTGCTAATGCCCCTACTGCAAATTATCTCCTTGGCATGAATGCGGGTAACACCGCCCTTGAATATAAAAGCACTATAAATGTGACACTATCAGGTGGGAATGCAAGCACGGTGGCTTACTGGGACGCTTCTCAGAATCTTGAGTCTTCTGCTGTGTCGCTCATTGAGCTTAATCATCTTGACGGAATATCTGGTATTCTTGATCCTGATGGCACAGAGCCTTTAACAGCTAACTGGGATGTTGGGGCTTATACTCTTACAGCTTTAAGATTTATTAGTGATCAGGCTACTGGGACAGCCCCATTTACTGTTGCTTCAACTACTGTTGTTACAAACTTAAACGCTGATACTGTTGATGGAAAGTCTGCAAGCGATTTAGAGTTTGAGTCAATCGCTGTAGCAGATTTAGGTGATACTACAACCCCTTCTGTCCTTACAACAGCTGAAACAAAGAATAAGTGCATCTCAAACTATAAAGGCACAGGGGCAGACCATGTTTTTACTATGCCTGCTGCTCATGCTGCTGGAAACATTATTTTCCAAATTGGTGATGAGTTTCAAGTAGATATAGAGCCAAATACCTCTGATTTATTTTATCTTAACGGAACGGCAATGGCTGCTGATGAACATATCCAAAATACTGCTGATACTATTGGTGAAAGAATCGTAGGATATTGTGTTAATATTAACGGTACTCTAAGATGGATGTTTTATTCTTCAGACACCTCTTGGGTAGAGGAAACACCATAATGAAAAAGATAATAATAATTTTTCTGTTATTGTCGGTTTATGGCTCTTGTTGGGGCGGCGCTGCTCTTGTTGGGGAGGAGTGTCTTAGCAGTGGTAACGATTATGTTTTCTTCTGGGATGCTGAGACGACAACAGCGAATAAGGCTTCTGGGACAATAGGTAGCACGACAAACGGCACAGTTGAATTGTCTACAACCCAGGCTTATGCTGGGTCAAAGTCAATGTCTACATCTACAGGACAAAGTTATTATAAATTTACTGATTCAACTATTTTTAGTCGTACTTCAGGGACGATAACTTTTTATGTTTATGGCGATCAAACAGAGATAGGGATAGCTTATACCATTTATATTTATGGAGACAGCAATAATTTTTATGCCATTCTTGCCTCCGCCACCGATACTATAAAATTTTATTTAAAATTAAATGGATCTGCAAAGTATATTGTGGCTGATAATGGTAGTTTAAATGATTCTGCATGGAATAAAGTTGAGCTTATTTATGATGGATCGAGTGGGACGCAAACGGATTTTACGCTAACAGTTAATAATGGTACTCCTTTAGAGACTGATTTGTCTTATGTGTGGGATACGGATACTACTGTTGATTATGTTGCTATTGGGGCGTATAGTTCAACTGCACCTATAGGGACATTATACATAGATAATGTGGAGTTTTCAGAATGAAATATCTGATGATCTTTTTTTCTCTCTTTATATTCCTCTTTTTGTTTTCAGGAACTCCTTTAGGAGCTCCACTTGTATCGACTGTCAGTGGTTCTTTGTTAGATGGTGCAACACTTACAATAGAGGGGCAGGACTTTGGGATTAAGACTACTCCCACGCCGAGATACTATACAGACCTTGAAGACGAAACTACTGGTGCTATACCCACAGGATGGCTTGTTTCAGCAGCTGGAGTTGTTGTGTCAGAGGCAAGGGCTTGGAGTGGTGGTAAGTCATTAGAAGCAACTTTTTTGGGTGTTGATGACTTTTCGCAAATAAGAAGGGATATCGGTGAAACAAAAACATTATTTTTTTCTGCCAATATCTACTTTGAAAAAAACGATACTTGTGCTGGGCAGTGGAAAACTTGGAGGATAACAAGTTCGCCTGGTGCCTACAGTATCAATGAAGAAATAACAACAACTTCTTTTATTAATGACCATTGGTTTTACCATGATCCTGATAGATGGGGAAACGCTGCATCATCTATCAGGTATGACGGTGGCACAATAGGGGCTACAATTAGTGCACCAAGCGATATGTTTTTAAATAATCAATGGCAGCGTATTGAACAATTTGTTAAAGGGTCTTCAGCCGCATCTATTGCTGATGGTTATATGTGGACAAGGCGTGTTGGAAGAGCAGGAGACTTACAAAGCGAATCTAATTTTATATCTTATGATTCTGATGATAAAAATTGGCGTTATTTTATGATTGGCCAAGCGTGGGGGCAATTTTCTGATTGTGCAACAGGAGATGCTAAAGCTTATTATGATAATATTTATATTGACGATACGCAGGCACGGGTAGAAATAGGTGATGCTGCGGTATGGGCAAACTGCACTCACCGAGAAATCCAAATCCCTACAGCCTGGGAATCTGATGGCACCGAGATAACGGTTACGCTTAGTCAGGGTTCTCTTAGTCGAATAGGAGGGAACTATCTATTCGTGGTTGACGCTGATGGTACTACTTCTGCTGGGTTCTTGCTCCCAGGGGCTGAAGTTGGGATTGGTGGGACGAAAGAGATAAGTGCTGGCGGAACTAAAACTATAACTTTTCATTAGGGTGAAGAAATGAAGGTATTATTAAGTTTATTATTGTTATTATTATTAAGTTTATTATTGTTATTATTATTGTTAATTTCAAGTTGCACATATAATATTAGTTTGGTAAATGGGGATAAGAATGAAACAGGAGTCGAAGCACCGATTGAAAAAGATATACCTGTAACAGCAACATTACCAATTTTACCTTAAAACAGGAGGAAGAGGTATGACAGTTAAATTTACAAGTGGTAAAGTTAAAATATTAGCTTTTTCTTGGTTAAGTGATATTAATGGTGATATAACTATTCCGGTTTTAAATCATGCTGGGTATAGCCTTGCAGCAGTAGAGACTGTTCCAGGATTAGATGGTGATTTAACTACAACATTGCCAACAAGTTATGATGTTTTAATTAATGACGAGTATGGGCATAATCTTGCAGCAGGTGAAACAACTAATAATTTAGCAGGTAGAAGTGCCAGTGTCGCAGAGATAATATATAGTAATCCAATGGTGCCAATACTTGGAGAACTTTCTATTGTAATTTCAAGTGCGGGTAACGCAAAAACAGGTTTAATTTTATTATTCTTAGAAAGGAAAAGTCATTAATGTCAATTTTTGACATTTGAGCTTATGAACCCAACAGTATTAAAAAAATTAGAGGGGTGGAAAAGAAGTCCGCTGTTATTTGTAACAGAGTGCCTTCAAGCTACTCCATCTAATCAGCAAGCTGATGCCTTAGTAAAGTTTCGTGATACCAGAAGGATGTCTATTAGGAGTGGCCATGGAACTGGAAAAGACACCTTTGCCTCATGGATAATTCTATGGTTCTCCTCAACCAGGACATTCCCAAAAGTAGCTTGTACTGCACCAACTGCAAGGCAGCTTGATGATGTTCTCTGGAGTGAGCTTTCTAAATGGATAAGACAAAGTCTTTTAAAAGATGAATTTGTAATCCAGAAGGCTAAAATTTTTCACAAAGATCATCCTAAAGAATGGTGGATAAGAGCTATTTCTCCTAACGTAAGAGGGTCGAAAGAGGAGCAGGCTGAAACACTCGCTGGTCTTCATGGAGATCATTTTTTAACTGTTGTTGATGAAGCATCTGGTGTTCCAGATCCTGTTTATATTCCACTTGAAGGAATTATGACACAGGAAGATAATAGAATTTTACTTATAGGAAATCCTACTAAAAGTACTGGGTACTTTCACGAAAGTCAGTACCATCCTGTAATGAGAAATAAATGGACAAGACTGCATTGGGACTGTAGAAATAGCGACAGGGTAGCAAAAAGCTACATTGACTATATGGCACAAAAGTACGGAGAAGACTCTAATGTCTTTAGAATTAGAGTTATAGGAGAACCACCTACAGATGATTCCAGGGCATTTATTCCACTATCCTGGGCAATTTCTTGCATTGGTAATGAGATAGAAGTTGACCCTGATTGGCCTGTTTATCTTTCAGTTGATGTTGCAAGGTATGGTGATGATAAAAGTATTATTATGCCAAGGCAAGGTAATAAAATTTTACCATGGGATAGTTTTCAGGGAATGGGAACTACTGAATTAGCTCAGCATATTACAAGATCTTATTATGATAATGATGCTTCTGGTGTAGGTGTTGATGCTATTGGAGTAGGTGGTGGAGTAGTTGACTGGTTACGCCATGACCCAAGAGGATTAAAACAAAGGGATGTTTTTGAAGTTAACTCTTATGATGCAGCAAGTAATAAGGTCAAGTGGCGAAGACTTAGAGATGAACTTTATGATAGAGTTAGAGATAACTGTCAACATACAAGGTATAGTTTTCCAGATATTAAAGTAAAAGTATCAGGTTCTGATATTCATATTGGTCATGAACTGGCAAATGAATTAGCGTCCCTAAAATATGATTTTGATGGTAAAGGGGCACTGCAAGTCGAAAGTAAAAAAGAAATGTTGCATAGAGGTGTTGCCAGTCCTAATATTGCAGATGCCCTTGCATACTCAGAATTTTTTAGTAACCGCAGAGCTATTAGTCTTTGGGGCAAAAAGAAGAATAGTAGCAGGACAAAAAAATTTGCTAATGCTTATAATTTAAATAGTAATACTCCAGGCAGAAATTCCTGGATGATTTATTAAAAGATAGGAGGTAGTTATGGGAATTTTACAACAATATTGGAAGGCACTTGGAAAAGCAAAAGCAAAGGATAAAAATAAAACTAAAAAGAAGAAAGGAAAAGGTAAAAAGAATCCTTATAGCTTTTTCGATTTAGGTAAAGATTTACAGAAGAGAAAAAAGAGAAATGAGCAAATCCTAAAGGATATGGAGAAGTAATCATGGCACTTGCAGAAAGAGTTGACAGTGGATTAACAGGACAGATTGATTCTGAATTAGCTAAAGTCTTAGAGTGGGATGGTATTGCAGAAGCAAGCAGTTCTGAAACTGTACATAGAGAAGCTGCAATGGAGTCGTACAACTTTTATGCTGGTAATCAAGATAGCTCAGAAATTAAAGAAGAGCTTGCAAGGCAAAAAAGACCTGCATCAGTGTATAATGAAATAAAACCTAAAATTGATATGCTAATAGGTATTGCAGGACAGTCTAAATATGAAACTACTACTGTTCCTGTAGGTGTAGAAGATGAACCTCTTTCTGAGCTTATAAATGATACACTCTTACATTTTAGAACTACATTAAAATTTGCAGACGTTGAATTAGACTGCTTTGAGCATACTGTAAAAGCTGGTAGGTCATTACTTTACTTTTATATTAATACTGATAATCCTTTTAAACCAGAAATAAAAATTAAAAGGGTTCCAACTTACAACTTTAAAATTGACCCTGATTGCAGAGAGTATGATTTAAGTGATGCAAAATATTGTATTATAGATAGCTGGCTTCCAGCAGATGAAATTAAATCAAAATGGAAAGGGTTTGAACCAGAGAGATTTGGTACTTCTACTATTATTAATAGTATTAATTATCCAAGTTATCATAATGAAGCAAAGCAAAGGTATAGAGTAAGTGAGTGTTGGTATTACAAATATGAAGAGGTAATTTATTTTATTAATCCGCTTAATGGTAAGGATGAATATTTAAAGGAAGAGGACTTCAAAAAGTTTATTCTTACCCTGTCAGAAGGGCTTAAAGATGAGAATGGAGAAGTAATTGAAGTAGAGCCTCCGCAAGGTTATCCTTCTATTAAAAAGGAGTTATACTTTTTAACTTTCTGTGGAGACTTGTTATTAGAGCAAGGAAAATCCCCTTATAAATGGAAAAGTTATCCTTTCATTCTTTACGGTGCTTACCATAATGAGGATAGTAATAGTTGGTTTAGTCCTGTAGAGTCAATGAAAGACCCTCAGATAAGTCTTAATACTATGAGAAGGCAGTTAACACATTTACTGCAGGTACTTCCAAAAGGTATTTTAGCTCAGGAAGTTGGAACGATACTTAATATTGAAGAGTATGAAAAGAGGAGTGCAGACCCTACTTTCTGGTTAGAGGTTACACAGGGTGGACTTGATAAATTTAAGTTTATAACACAACCAGGAATTAGTCCTATTTACCAACAATTAGATGCCACATTTCAGCAAAGTATGAAGGATGCAAGTGGTATTCAGGATTCATTATTGGGAATTCAAACTACTGGAAGAGAAGCAGGAGTAACATTAAGAGGTAGGCAAGAAACAGGATTTGCAGTTCTTTTTACTCTTTTTAATAATTTGAGTAAGTCAAGGGTACTAGGAGGAAAAATTTTACTTTCTTTTATTCAGCAATTTGTAACCTTACCTACTGTTATTAGAATTGGAGGTGGTAAAGCCGCAAGACTTGTAGAAATAAATAGTCAAATTAATCCTACTATAGAGGGTTTTAATGATATAACTGCAGGAGAATATGACTTAGTTATGGAAGAGAGTGTTGAGACTAATACTATGAGAGCGGCAACAGGTCAGGCATTAATTGATCTTAGTCATAATAATCCAGGAAGTATTCCACCTGAAATTATTCTTGATTACACAAATATTCCTTTTACTACTAAAGAAAAGGTAAGGGAATATAATGAGGCTGTAAGGGAACAAGAACAAGAAAATATAGAAGAGGACAGAAAGATAGAAATGTTAAAAATTACCCATAAAAATAATAACAATAACAAAGGAGGTAGTTAAATGGAACCAGCAGTAGAAGTTATTGAAGATATTACGCAGGATGATGCTACAACTGGGATGGATGATGTTTTAAAGGAAGTAGAATCGCTTGAGGTAGTAGATGAAGAGAAAGAAGTAGAAAAGGAAGTAGAAGTAGATGAAGATAAAGAAATAGAAACTGAAGAGGAAAAGGAAGTAGAAACAGAAGTAGAAATAAAGATACCAGAGCAGACTGAAATTAGTGAACTTAGGCAAATTCTTAGAGAACAAAAACGAGAAATTGCAGAAATGAGAGCTGCGCAAACTGAGGATTTAGACTCAGATGGTAATAGGATACCTACTGATACGGAAATTTTACAGTCAGAAATTAGTACTATTATTACAGAGAAAGGTGGAATGATTGACTTAATGGCAGAAAGTATGAGAGAAATGCCTAAGTATAATGATTTAGATTCTGTATGTAGTAGATCTAATTTAGATGATATTATTGAGGTTATTGCTAAAGAACTTGAAACTTCTGATGGCGTAGATTTTAATGCTGCTGTTCTAAGTATAGAAAAAGATATCTGGAGTATGCCGAATCCTTATAAGTATATTTATGAAACCATTAAAGAATTTCATCCTGCTTATGGTGAAAAAGAAGAAAAAGAAGAAAAGAAAAAGGAAATAAGAGACCTAACTGCTGTTACTACAATGCAGTCAACACAGGATGCATCTGGTGATAATGATATTAAGGGAGGCTGGACAGCTGATAAGATAGATAAACTTTCAGAAGATGAATTAAATAGTGTTCCAGCAAACGTTTATAAAAAGTATATGCAAGGAGAACTTAAATAATGCCGTATCCAAATACAAGATTTGAAACAAATGATGCTTTAACAAGAAAAAAGTGGGCAAGAGATCTCTTTAAAGTATTACTTCCAGCAACAGAATTTAGCTATCTGGTTGGAACTGGTGATACTTCCATTATTCAGCTGAGAACTGAACTTGGAAAAGGTGAAGGGGATAACATTAAATTTGGAATCAGAAGGGAATTAACTGGTGATGGTAGAGTTGGTAGGGATGTAGTAGAAGGTTATGAAGAGAAATTAATCTTTAAAGACTTTTCCATGACAATAGAGGAACTTAATCATGCTGTTGATACAGGCGGTAAGATGGATGAACAGAGAGTTCCTTATAACTTTATGCAGCTTGGAAAGGATGGATTAAGTGACTGGTGGGTAGATAAACTTTCTGATGTTGTTATTAATACACTTGCAGGTAATACAGGCTTTAAAATTGCAGGTAAAACTTTTGCACAGGCTTGTACTGCACCTGATACTGGGCATAAAATTACTGTTAATGATGTTGCAGAAGCGAGCCTTGGTTCTGGTGATGTTATTGATCTTCCATTTCTGGATAGATTAAAACAAAGAGCTGAACTTCCAGCAGCAGATTGTGACAAAATTAGACCTTTAATGAAGGGAGGAAAAAAGTACTTTAGGGTAATTCTTCATAACTATGCCTTTGACCAGTTGAGAGTAAATATGAATCTGGGGCAATGGGGAGATCTTAAAAGAAGTGCTCAGGAATTAAAGATTCCTGATGTAGAGATTGAGTATAATGGTATGCTGATAACAAAAAGTGAAAGAATGCCAAGTCTTTACACTAATGTCTATAGAGCAGTTCTTCTTGGTTGTCAGGCTGCAACTTGGGCATGGGGCGGAGCAGGGGAAAGTAAAAGTACTACTATGTCCTTTGTACCTTATGAAAAAGATGCAAAAAGATATATTATGATAAGAGGTGGTGGAATTTTTGGCTGTAAGAAAGTAGTCTTTGATTCTAAAGATTATGGTGTAATTACTGCAGCTGGTTACGCTACTGCATTAACATAGAAAGGAGGTAGAAATGCCAGATTTTATATCTACCGCAATGAGTGAAACCAGTATTCTTGCAAGGAGTAAAAGACTTTATAATAAGGCTTCTGCAGTTTATAACATTACCAGGATTCCAAGGTATGCTTTTGTTAGTGAAATCTATATTCGTGTAGATACTCCTATGTCAGGAGGAACAGCAAAGTCAGGATCATTACTGGTAGGATTTTCTGGTAACAAGGAAACTGCTGACCCGGATGGCTTTATAGATTCAGTGGCAGATGTTGAAGTTGCTGGAATGTATAAAATGTCTTGGGATGGTTGTCCTTTTAGTCAGGGAAAGTGGTTTAATGATGGAAGTGGTATGCTTACTACTACTATTGACACTGGTGATCATACTACATTAATGGATGCTTACATATTTACACAGTACTCTGTACTGTATTAAATTTAAGGAGATTTAAGTTATGGCTATAATTGATTATAGAAGAACAGATTTGCACAATCAGCTGCTTGGTAGTACTTATACTATTACATCAGGTGAGATTTCTGCAACAGCTGATGATAAGGAAGGAGTATTATTTTCTTTCCCTGCTGCTAAATACGGCAGCGGTGTAATTATTGTTAATTATGTTATGCTGGAAGTAATTGAGGCGTTTGATTCTACTCCAGTATGTACTTTCGGCTTTGGTACTATTGCTACAGATGATATTACAACAGGAGGTGCAATTGCTATTGTAGATGTTGATGCACTTATGACTGATGCAGTAGGGGCTTGTGATGCTACAGGAATTAAAATACAAGGTGCAAGTGCTTTTGTCACTGGGGCTGTAACAAGTATTCCTGCAGCAAATGTAGATATGATTGTACCTGCGGATGCAACAGTACCAATAGTTTACTCCAAACTTACTGCAACAGGGACTATTACTACTGGTTCTATGTACTTTCATATGAATATTACTGAAATGCCGTCAGTTGGATAGCCAATTTTGACATTTTAACTGGCATAATAAAAGGATTTTGGTATGAATTTAGGTGAGATGGTTACAGAAGTAAGTAATTTAATTCAAGATGATAGCTATTCAGATGCTGTAATTAAGAATTATATTAATAATACTATTAAGTTTATTGCAGATACAGTTAATCTTCCAGGTCTTAAAGGAATAGACTCTGTTGATACTGTAGTTGACCAAAACTATGCAAGTCTTACAGGACTGGCAAATGGCTTTTCTGGTAGATTAGTATCTTGCCTTTCAGATAGTATTGATATTTATTCTACCTTAGAGGATTTAATGGCTGTTTATGCTCCAGATATAGATGAAGAAGGAGATGTTGAGAGCATAGCACTTGAAGGTAATACACTTTGGTACCAGAAAATTCCTGCAGCAGCAGAGACTTTAATTCTTATTTATTACCAAAATCCTGAAAGTTTAACTGCTGATGTTGATGTACCAGTTGCAGATATTCCAGCAAGTGTACATAGAAAGTTATTTGTTCATGGTACTGCACACTTTATTTATGATGAAATAGAGGATGGAATAGAAGGGGAGAAAGTTAATACAAAGGCACAATTTTGGCAGTCCTTTGATAGCAGGAATAGAAATTCTGGTATTTCAGAACTTAGAAGTATCCTTGCAAAAAAGAAAGTTCACTGTTTAACTGGTATATGGAATTGTTAATTATGTTACTATTTAAAGGAACAAGTGGTTTAAATACAGAAATAGACCCTGCCAGAATTGCTTTTGATAGTAATTCTGGTATACAAGATCTTGCTGCCTGTAAGAATATAGACATTGATGATACTGGCAGGATCTCCAGAAGAAAAGGTTATGAGAAAAAACTTTCAGGTAATTATCATAGTGGATTTTCTTGTGGTAATTATGCTCTTTGTGTAGTTGGTGATGCTTTAACAGTTCTTGAAAGTGATTACAGCACTACTGCAATTCGGCAAGTAACTCAGGGGTTAAGGATGAGTTATGTCAAGGTTGGTAGTGAGATTTACTATTGTAACAATAGTGAAATTGGTTACGTCAAGGATAGGATTTCATATTCTTGGGCTGCAACTGATTACACCAGTGCTATTACAACTAAAAACTTTAGCGATCCTCCTGTAGGTCACTTAGTAGGTTTTTACAATGGGAGGATTTATATTGCAGTAGACACTGCACTTTTCTTTAGTGAGGCAAATTCAAGGAATCATTTTAATCTTGCTTCAAATGTAATTATGGAAAGTTCCAGGATTAGAATGTTTGCTCCTGTTGTTGATGGCTTTTATTTAGGTACAGCTACTGAAATACTATTTTATTCTGGAAATACTCCGAATGAGTTTAGTAGAAGAGTTGTGGCTAATTATTCAGTAATAGAAGGAACTCCTGTAGAAGTAATGATGTCGCAAGTTGGAGAGGCTGAAGAAGGTGGTAAGGCTATTTTAATGGCAACTAAAGAGGGGCTTTCAGTAGGTTTCAAAGGTGGAAATTTTATTAATTTTTCAGAGGATAAAGTTCAATATCCTGCTGCTAATTTTGGAGCAGGGATATTTAAAGATAGAAAATATATTGTAGCGTTGCAAACATAAGGAGAAGAAAATGGCTCTAAGAATTTCAACAGGATTAAGGGATGCACAGAATAGCAGCAAAATAGGAACTCATGCTGCAACGATTACAGGCACAACAATTGCAGCGGTAGATGGCGGAGGTTCAGCAGATTCTCTCACAGATAGTGGCAGTGGTTTTGTTACTGCTGGGTTTACTGCTGGTGATGTTGTAATTGTAAAAGGATTTACTGGTGGCGCTGTAAATCTTATTGGGCCATTTACTCTGGTTTCTGTAGTTGCAGGTACAATGACAGTAGCAACTGGCTCTTTAGCTGATGATGCAGCAGGGGAAAGTGCTACTATTACTGCATTAAGTAATGGCTCTTTAAAGAATATTTTTAAAGATGGGGTAATGGATATTTATACTGGTACACAGCCAGCCACAGCAGACTTAACGGAGTCAGGCACTAAATTAGCAAGTATTACTGAATCTTCAGGAGCCTTTGTAGCTGGTGCTGTTGCTAATGGCCTTGAGTTTCAAGATTCTTCTGCTGGTGTTATGGCGAAGTTAAGTACAGAAACCTGGTCAGGATTAGGACTTGCAATAGGTAATGCTGGGTGGTTTAGATTCTATACCAATGCTTATGATACTGGTGCATCAAGCACTGCTATAAGGTTTGACGGCAGTGTTGCTGTGTCAGGTGGGGAGCTTAATCTAAATGCATTAGCTGTTATTGTAGACCTTCCAATAAATGTTATTACTTTTACTGTAACCATGCCAGCAGCGTAGAGGCCAAGCCATGAGCGTTACTGCTAAATCAATAATACTTGACATAGATGATAATTGGGGGGATGACAATTATCTGGGCTTACGCTCCATGGAGCTTAAGCTAAATACAGTTTTGCAAGAGCTTGATGACGCTGATATTTCAGCAACTTACGGAACGGAGAATAACTCTACCGTTGAAATATCTAATATTTTTAATACTGGTTTAAGTAAAACCGGCACTGTCGTTGATACCGGTTGGCAATCAGCATCAGGTGAAAACGAAAGCCAGCGCATTATTTGTGTCTTTACAAGCACTGTAACTTTTAATGAAATTACTATAAATAATTATCATCATGAAGGTACTCTGACAACCAGAGGAATTGAAAATGTTAAGATAATAGTCAGTACGGATACTATTACAGATACAACTTTTGAGGCAGCAGTAGCGAATAGCTCAGAAATATATGATAGCACGTTTGATCAGCATACAGCTTCGGATGCATCAGATGACCAAGATTTAGTTTTAACATTACCTGGGATAGAGGGTAATGCTGCTATAACCTATGCTGCTGTGGAAATTTCTGCTACAGGTAGTATTGATCTTGAAGGAAGCAGTGCTATAACATTTCCAATTTTAGGCCTTGCAGCAACAGGAAAGCTTGTAGGTGGGGAAGCTGATATAAACTGGGTAATGCCAAGCGTTGATAGCGCTGGTGGTAGCTGTCAAGGAGAAATCGCTGTGACATTCCCGGTACTTACTGCTGCCGCAACTGGAGTTTGCACAGGAGGAACAGGTGATGTAACATTTCCCAGTATAGTTATCCACGCAGACGATGATAATACTGAAGGTGAGGTAGCTTTCCCGGCAATTATTGTTGCTGCAAGCGGCAGTGCTTTAGGTGGTAATGGAGAGATCGAGTGGGGAGTTTTAGACGCAGATGCTGTAGGACAGTCTGAAAGATTAGGTGAGGCAGAGTCTTTCTTCCCTATTTTGCGAGTATCTGGAACTGGAACTATATCAATTTTGGGTAATGGTGCGATCGCTACCCTAAAGGCAGTAACTTCTGCCTCTGGGTTTTTAGGGCTTGGCGGCAATAGTAGTTTGCAGTTTCCTATAATGGAAGTAACAAGTATCACTGGAGGAACTCTTTTAGGTAATGCTGCAATTCCTTGGGTGGCTCTGGAATTATATGGAGAGGGTGAGGCACTGGCTCAAACAGACACAATACTAAGACATAGTAGGTATTAAAATGAATTACTTAACTTTAGCAGTTAATTTAAAAAACTTGGCAATTAGCCAGTATACTAATTATAACTTTAATTCTTTTGCTAAAATTGGAGATACGCATATAGGCTTTAATGAAGATGGAGTCTATGAATTAGATAATGCTCAAGATGATGATGGTACAGATATTGACGCTTTTGGTGAATTAATTAGAAGCGATTGGGGAATATCTAACCAGAAAAGAATTAGAAAGGTTTATGTTGGGTGTGAGTCTGATGGGACTATACAGCTTATAACATCAACAGATGAAAATACAGCAGAGACTTATGACCTTACTCCGGCATTATCATCAAGTGAACAAGGTAGCGGTAAACTTAATGGCAAGAGAAGTCAAAAAGGAAGATACTGGAAACCTAAAGTTGCAAATACTTTAGGATGTGATTTTAGTGTAGACTCTATCCACGTTGTTCCAACAATTTTAGGTAGCAAACCAATGGGGAGTTAATTATGGCAGAACCTGTTACTATTGAGCAAGTACCACACACGACTTATAGCATTGGGGCTAATGAAGCTGGGCAACTGGTTGAAGATAAATTTACTGCTGCTCAGGGGTATGCATCAGATGCAATGACTACTGCAGAGTATTATCTTAATACTCTTGCAAATCTTTTTACTTCCATTAGCGTTCCTGATGTAGATATTGATTATAGTTTTCAGGGTGTAGCTTTAACCAACAACTTATCATCTTTAAGGCCTGAAGCTCCGAGTGAAGAAGATTTAACTCCTGCTACTGTAAGCGTTCCTGGTAGGCCTACTTTTTCTACTATTACAATTCCTACTATTATAATTCCTTCTTATGATGTAGTAGAGCCTGATACTGTAGATTTTAATTATAGTAATAGTACTTATAGCAGTGACTTAAATACTGCATTAATTGCAGCAGTTAAAACTGCAATAGAAGATGGTGGTACAGGACTTGGAGAAGAAGCAGAGGCCGCACTTTGGGTAAGGGCAAGAGAGAGGACAACTTTAGAGAATGAAAGACTTTATGCTGAAACTGAAGATTACTTTGCAGCAAGGGGCTATGAAATTCCTCCAGGAATGCTTTCAGGTAGACTGCTTGAAATAACTAAAGAGATTAATAGAAATAATGAGCAGTTAAACTATGAAATTTCTATTGAACAAGCAAGGCTTACAAAGGAGCATAATCAATTTATTATCTCCAGTGCTATTCAATTAGAGGGGCAAGAAAAGGAATTATTTAATGCATCAGCAGCACGGCTTTTAGAAGCTGCTAAGACTGCAGTAGAAGTAATTCTTAATACTTATAAGACCAAAGTAGATGCCTATGTAGCTAAGTTACAAGCAAGTTCTTTAGAAGTAGAAATTGAAAAGACAAAGGCTGAAATAGGTACAAAGAGTAATGAAAACTTAGTTGCTATTTACCAGAGTGATATTGAAGCGTACAAGGTGAGGGTTGCAACAGAGCTTTCTATCATTGAGAATATTGCAAAGGTTTATAGCTATAAGATTGCAGGGTATGAAGCTGATGCTAAAGCCGTTGCTGTTACTCTTGATGGGCAGATACAAGAATATAAGGCGAGAATAGAACAGGCTAATAATCAGACAGAACTATCGTTAAAAGAAGCAGAGTTAACTCTGCAGGGATATTTAGGAGCAACTGGTCTTACAATGGAAGGACAGAAAGCTATTGCTAATATATCAGCACAGTTAGCTGCAAGCGCACTTAGCTCTGTAAATGCCAGCGCAAGCCTTGGAGACTCTCTTTCAAGAGGAGTTGGTATGCAGTATAGCCATAATGAAAATCTTAACAATGCAGCCAGTCTTACAGAACAGCATTACTACCCGCATGAGGAGACATAAAGTCAATTTTTGCCATTTAATATTATGCCATCATATCTGACATATAAATATCTTGGAGATAAAAGAGCAGCAAAGGTATTACGCCATGCTGGGCTGCATCAATTAGGTATTTTAAAAAATGCTATGAGATTTCAAAACCTTCAACAAAATAGAAGAGTTGTTGAATTTTCTGACGGTACTTGGATTATTTGTACTTCTGTTTTTAATTTAGACACTGTGAATATTTATGTTCCTCCTCTTTTACCTATTGGAGGAGAAAGGAAAGTTATTAAAGAAGAATTTTGTTTTTGTAGCACTTATTTTACAGAGGGTAGAATACTTGCTATCTATAATGAAAGTGCAAAGGAGGGGAACGATGCTCCTTATTATAATAGATATAAGTATTATGATGAAGTGTTTAATAATAAACTTACACCAGAAGAAGATTATAATGGAGTAAGATATTTAGTTGGAGTTTGTAGAGGTATAAAAGGTAGGGATAAAAATTTAATTTGTGCTTCTGTAGATTTAACAACTTATGCAGTTGGTGATACAGTTATTCTATTCTGTACAGGGGATTACTCTGTACTTGAATCTACCAGATCTCAATACCCCTTTGATGATGCTTTGGAAGTTGCTGATCCTTGTCCGGGGAAAACTAACAATTGCTTCTCTTGTTCTGCTGATACAAAAACAGTTGTCGGTGATGGCTTAGAAGGTACTTATGTAATTGTTCCTCTTTCTTTTACCAGAACTACTAATGATGCAGGAGATACTTTTAAACTTGTAACTGCATCGCAGCTTGAAGCAGGAGAGCTTTATCTTTGTGAGGTTCCCAGTGAAAATAGCATTTCTACTATTATATACTTTACAGAAGCAATAGATTTTACAAATAATATCGTAAGGGTAAAAACCATTACCGGTCAAGCGGTTGACGCAGAGGTAATTTGTAATGTTCAAGCATTACAAGACTACAGCAATAGAGTAAGAATTGTTTATTTTAGTTATATTTACCAGCAACAATCAACAATCAATTTACTGACTTTAAAAACAGGGGAAGATTACTCAATAATAGGATTTAGATTTAATACTCCTGTAAGATGTCCTGATGAAACTTTTAGGCTTATTTTTAAAGCTTTTGCAGATTCGCAACATACTCCACCAGATATTTTTAGGTATAATTTACTATGGAATATTGACAGTGGTAGCCATTTAGATATTATCAAGGGAGCTACATGGCAGCCTGATGATACTAAGTGGGTTGAGTTAGGAGAATTTTTACAGCTTTTCACAGAGGCTACTACAAGTCCAACACAGATTTATACTACGCCTCCGCCTGATCCACTTACAGATGATTATACTACAGTAACAGAATTTACTATAGATAAAGTTTACTTTTCTCTTTTGTCACAAGCACATGATACAATGCTTGCAGTACCATATGAATATCTATCAACATATGTTTATGAATATTCTGAGACAGGTGCATACCCATCAACACAAAGTACAACTACAGCAAATACTACTACTGAAAAACATCCTGTAACTTATTGTGCTGCAATAGATAAAAGAGAAGCGATATTGCAGAGTATCTTTACTGCGTATAATCCTCAACCACTTTATTTTAAAGATTACGTAGGTAATGTAGAAATAGAAGAATCAGTTGTTACTACTGTTGACGGAGAGGGTTATTTTGTAGTAACAACTGATTCAGAGGGGGAACATTCGTATGTGACTAAGTATTATGATAATTTAAGTGCTACTTGGTTTACTTATACCTACTATCATACTATTGATAGTAGCGTAATCGCAAGAAACAACCCTCTTGGCACAGAAAGAACATGGGAGTTTACATGGCATAGAACTTTAGACGTTATTAATGAACCTGTGCATGATATTATATTACCAGTTTATGACTATGATGTGGCGGCTGGTGGTTTTTTACATATAATAGTATGCCAGGATTGGTCATATGATGTTAGCGGTAGTGATAGTGGAACTGGTTATCCAGAAGAAATACCAGAAGGTGGGAGCCGTCCGGCTATTACAAGAAGTAATGCAGAAGTAAAAATAATATATTACACAATAGAAAATATTATAGATATAGCAGATGCTAAGCTTAGTAACTGCACTAAAATTACTACTGGAGATTTTATTGATGCTGTTAGGGAAGCAGTGTATGTATTTTTTACGTCTGCGTATGCGGATAAGGATTATACTGTACAAGCATATAAAAACTTTAGTATAAGTAATACTTAAAGAAAGGAAATTAAAGATGCCAAGAATGTCAGGAGAACTTACAACTGAATATAAAAGAGCAAGAGATGCAACAAGGAAGAGAGAAGATAGGCAGGCTAAACTTAAACGTAGACATGAAATTAAGTTGGAAAATATTAAAGCTGAAGATGCTTTGGAGTTAGCAAGGGAAAGGGGTAAAGAAAGTTTAACACAGCAAAAAGAAGTTTCTTCTGGGCAACTTGCAGTGGCAGGGGAGAGAAGTAGAGGTGCGAAGGAGTTAAGAGGAATTGCTTCTCCTACTGACCTTGCACAAATTCCAGGTATGAAAGCTGAAAGTGCTGCAGCAGAGTTAGAACTTACTGAAAAGAAAAGAAGTCTTGCAGAAGAAAGGGCAAAAAGAGATGCTTTTAATTTAGCAGAGGAAGAAGCAGTAATTCCAAAAACTTCTACTGCTTCTACTGCAACTACCAGTATTTTACCAAAAAGTAAAAATTTACGTGGAACTCTTACAACAGCAGAAGGTAAGCCAAGATATCTTTCTGCGATTAAGCAATTAGGAAAAAGTATCTTTTTAAAAGATAGTGAAGAAAAGAAGAAAAGAAGGGCAGATCTTACAAAACGTTTCTCACGTACTTATGACTATTTACATTAAGGATTAAGGATTAAACTATGGGTGCTATAATTGAAAGCTTTAAAAGGGAAAGGTTAGCTAAAAAAGCAGCTGAAGAAAAGATAAGAGAAAAGAAAGTATCACTACTTGTTGATGCAAAGAAAAGACAAGAGCTTGTAACAAAGTTTACAGGGCAGTTTCAGCAGAGCACTAAAAAACCTAAGTATAAAAGGTTTGACTCCAGAATTGATGCTGTTGAGCATGTAGCTAAAGGAACTGCTACGGCGGGCTACGCAGCTGAAGTTGATAAAGTATTTGTTCAAGCACTAAAGGATAAAACAGGAAGATTAAAAGATGTAAGTTCTAATGAAATGCTTTACAGTATTGGAACAAGACTTTTAACTGCATCAAGGAAAGGTGGGAGTATTTTAGAAAGGGCTCATAAAAGTAAGCTTTCTGCGGATACTGGAGTTACAAGACTCTTTGGCCTTTTAGGAGAGAATAAAAGTGTAAAGGCACTTCCTGGTTATGAGGAATATAAGAATGCAGTAGTGAATAAGAAAGTAGAAAGTCATTATACTAATCCTCTTTTAAGTGGTGCTATTGGTGCAGTAACTACTGCTGCAGGTATTGGAATTAAAAAGGCTGTTGGTCAGCAGGTTATGAATAAACTTGCAAAGATGGGAGTGCAGAGATTTGCAGGAAGGACACTTCTTGCTACTCCTAATCCTTATGCTAAGGTAGCTGGTGCTGCATTATTAGCTATTCCATCCTTTGCAGGCTTTGATGTTGTTCAGAATGTAATTGATAAAAGTGACTGGGGAAAGATAAGAGAAGGTACTTGGAAGAAAACTGCTGTAGAGTTAGCAGGAGGAATTGCAGGTGGTGCTGTTGCTGGTAAGTTAGCATTAGGAGGATTTAAAAAAAGCTTAGCAATAGCAACTGAAAAAGGAATGCTGTCAAGGCAGGCATTGAAAACATTTAAGAAAAGTGGGGGTACTGCTGAAGAGGCTATTAACTTAGGCTTTGCGCAGAGAAAAGAAGCTAAGGTATTAAATAAATTTAATAAGACTTTAGAAAAAGATACTCCTAAGATTAAAGAGGATGTATTTAAAACTGTTAAAGAAGCAGAAGTAAAAGTAGGTGGAGCTACTGAAAGAGAAAGGATACAAGGGATTAAAAAAGGTTTAGTAAAAGAATCTAAAGATTCTATTGTAGATGCTGGAAAGGCTACAGCAACAAAGTTTAAAAACCTCTCATCTGAAGGTACTGACTATGCTCTTAGAGAAAGTCAGAAGATAGGCATTGTTGCTGCAACTGAAAAGGCTTATAATATAGAAAGCATTAAAAGTGTAAAGGACTTTGCAAGTAGTATTGTGAGTAAAGTAAAAAAAGATACAGTAGTGCAGAATAGTTTAACTAAGAAATTACTTGAAAAAGGTAAATTGCAGAGAGGAGAAGTAAGTAAGACTATTATTACACCTAAAGCTACAGTAACTAAGCAAGAAAATATTCCTTTTAAAACAGAGAAAGAAAGAATAACAAGTATTAAAAATTTACTTAAAGCAGTAACTGTCCCAGCAGTAGGTCTTGCATCTTTTGGGCTTGCATTTCCTGATGAAGCTGATGCTGGAATTGCAAATACTCTTGTTGAGACAGGATTTAAACTTTCAAAACCTGCAATGGGAGCAGTAAAAGATAGATTAAAAAATAGTACTGCAGAGGGTAAGCTTAATTTACTTAAACAGTTTGCAAATAGTGGTCTTGGAGCTAAGCCTGTTACTACTGAAACTGCAATTGAAGCAGGGTTAAGAATGAAGCATACTGCTCTTGATGTAGCTAAACTTGCAGCCGGAGGGCATGGTAATATTGATCGTGCTGTTGAAAGTACAGGTAGAGGTAAGATACCAGCTGCAATTTTTAATATCTTTACTCCTGGTAGTAAGGGAGAATTTTTATATAAGTCAGGTGCTAGTCCTGTAATAGAAATAGCTCATGGACAAACAGCAACTGATTTTAATATTAAAAATAGTCTTGCTATTATTAATAACATTGCTAAGAAAGTACCTGGTCTTACTACTGGAAATATTCAAACAAGTAAAGAAATTGTCAAGGCAACTGAGGGATTAACAAATAAGTATAGTAAAGATGTAGTGACTTATGGAGCAGCAAGATTTAAAGAAGAGCAACTGGATAGAAGTTATAATAAACTTTATAAACTATTACAAAAAGCAAAGGGAAAGAGTGCAGAAGGTAAGGAAAGAGCACTTAGAAATTTAGAAGATGATATTTTAGAAAATCAAAAATTAGTTAGTTCTCTTAAACCTAAGTATGATAATTATGTCAAAAGTGCTACTTTAGTGGAGCAGGATTTAGCTAAGAAGTATTCTACTACAAGAATCTCATTTGCAGTTGAAGATACTGTTGACTTTAAGCATAGACCTTGGTTAAAAAACATGCTTACTTTTGAGGAAAAAGCTGCGGTTAAAGAGTTTAGAAACTTTTATGATAGTTATGCTACTGAAATAAAAGGTGTTGGTGGTAGGGTAATTACTGAAAGACCTTTTGTTCACCATGCCTTTCATCCTGCTTGGAAAGAGGCTTTAAAAGAAGGAGAAAGTTTACAACTTGGTTCTGCAATTCCTTTTTCTAAATTTTTTAAAAGAGCAAAGTTTAGCAGGCAGTCTGTTCCAGATATTCTTTATAATACTGCTAAGTATATTCCTGATACTGAAAGAAGACTTCAATGGAAAGGCTTTTGGAAAAAGGGGGCAAAGTTAGAGAATGGTAAAGTTGATAAAAATACTTGGTGGATGCATAAAAATAAGACTAATGGAGTAGTCCAAAATTCTGATGACCTTTCTAAATTCTGGAGAGGTATAGAAGATGCAACTAAACCTTTTGCGGATAGCTGGGGGAACAAGCTTGCAAATAAATATTCTTCCTTTGAAGTTGCAAGACTTCTTGCTTTTATTCCAAGTCCTGGTTTTAAACATGCCTTTAAAGCTATTGGGCAGGCTACAAGTATGGGAATTGGAAACTATGCCAGTCATGTGGTACCAGCTGTAAAGACTGCAATTAGAGGTAAAATAAATAATAGTGTGGAATTACAAAAGCTTATTGGAAGGAAGGCTACAGGAAAGGAAATAAAGAATCTTTTTAGTAATATGTCAGCAAGTATGACACATCAAGGAAGAATGATGAATAGCCTTGCGGATTTAGAATTAGGTTCAACTATAGACAAAGTTACTATGAAGAAATGGGATAAGATGCTAGAGAGCTGGAATTATTATGGCTCTGTACCTATTAGAATGGTAGAGTATCTTGATAGAACTCATACCTTTTTAGCCTCTTTAGATATGGCAGCAAAGAAAGGGATGACTGCACAGCAAGCAGCTTATGGTTTTTACAGTACAAGTTTAAAAAATAACTTCATGGGACAGGCACTTAACCCAAGATGGATGCGAGATCCTAAGATTAGAGCAATGATGCTATTTCAGCAGACACCTTTTAAAGTATTGGAAAGAAGAGTTGTAACTGCAATTAAAGCAGGGAAGGCTTTGTCACTGGGAGTGAAAGAAGGAAAGAAAGTTTATAAAGAAGAAGGCCTGAAAGGATTATTAAAGGATTTAAAGATTTTAAAAACTTCTATTATAGAAGGAGAGACTGCATTTAAGAGAGGTTTAATTTATGATGCTATTAAAACTGAAAAAGACTTCTTTGGAACATCTGCAACTAAGCAGTTTACAAGGGAAGCTTTAATAGTAGGAGGGATAATTTATGGCGGAGCTAAGATGTTTGATTTAGACCTTAATCCTCATACTATGCATTTACCTTTCCTTGGTTTTCATGGTACTGAGCCATCAGTAGCACTTAATCCAATGGTAAAGGCATTCTTTAAAACTGTGCATGACAGGAAAGTAGATTATGAAAACTCTGAGGAATATGACTTTTTTATTCCAAGCTTTTTGCAGGATTACTTAGGTAGTACTAATTACATGCCAAGTATTATTAATAAAGCTGCGAGACTTAGTGATGGAGATATTCCTAGAATTTATGATGATAGTCCTTTGAAGTATTTATTTGCTGTTCCTACTAAGAGTCTTAGTAGTGGAGGGCTTTATTAAAGAGGAGGGAAGCAAAAGCTTCCCTTCCTTTTTAGTAGTGTTTATGGTTCTATTACACAGCATACACCGCTACCTGGAGTTGGAAAAGTAGCACCTGTGCACCACTTCCAGCCATGTTTTGTCTTTATCCAGTAACCACCGCTGATTGAAAATGCTTTTGTTCCAATTGGGTACTGTCTCCAAGGCTTATCTTTAATTCTTCTCATTACTCCCTCTATAGTTTAATTCTTTGTATCTGCATCAAAACATAGTTTCATAAACCGACTAGCAGCATCATTGCTGATAGCAAGAATATCTAAATGTGCTTGTGTATCATCAGCCGTTGCCTCAGGTATTTTTTTAGCAGCACAGATTGCATCATAACACATCATAGCAATATTACAATGCCAAGAGTGTGCGTAACTTCCTCTTTCACTTGGACAATCTGCAATCATTGCAGCTTTAATAACATTAAAAGCTCTTCTTACTGTTTCTTGTTTGTATGCAGCTTCAGTTGGGTGTATTAGATTACTTGGCCATTGTTTTGATACTTCTGATAAATTATTTTCTTCACAAAATTGTATTACAAGGTTAGCTATTGGTGCTGAATTATCTACTGCAGACATTACTGTTTTTTCTTCTCTGGTTGTTAACCATGCCGCAAAACCATAAACAGCTTCACTTGGGTTTAATGTAGTTGGCATATTATTACTTTGTGGTTCGTTAAGATTTTCTATTGCTTCTTTAATTTCTTTAAGTACTTTTATAATATCTAATACTTGTGGATAATCCATAATTACTCCTTTTAGTTATTTAAGTATTTGCATTGGGCAGCCAGATAAATGTTGACCATTGTCAGCATTGCATTCACGGCAGTGAGTCGAAGAAGTAGTACTTTTACTTGCTTCTATTTGTAAGTTATACTTTTTTACTACTTGCCGAAGAATTAAATATCCTATTAAATCAATATCTGTATCCTCTTGTATCTCCTTATTTCCTTTATACATAATTCTTGACAGCTTATCATCAATTCTAACATTAATCTGTTCGATGTTACTTGCAGTACTAAATATACGTTTTGGACTTACTACTGAGTTTCCATACTCTAAATTCTTTTGTAGTAATAATTCTTTTATGCTATCACATTCTTTAATTAGCATCTGTTGTGTAATACTCAATTTGTTACCCTCTTTTATTTTCATATTTTCTCCTTTTAATTGTTTACTTACCAATCCCAATTTAGCCTTGTTCCTTTACATCCTTGAGAATCTAACCAAGGAATTAGTTTGTCTTTAAAACAATTAGGGCACATATCTACTTGGTATTTAGTTGTATTACCACCTTCTGGATAACTTGTACCATCTTCTTGTTTTAAAGTTATTGTAATTTCTGTGTCACTAATTTGGTATACTGAGTTATCCCAGTTTCCGTGTAAAGCCTCCTTACCACATAAATCACAAATTGTTTTAGTATGAATTTTAATTCTTTCTTCTGGTTTTATTTCTTCTTTGTATTGTCTCATTGTTAAGTACCTCCTTTTAGGTTTCTTTATGTATTTGCTTGTTATGCGTTTATGATTATTTTTGTCGGATTAAATTTCTGCGCAATATGGACTAAATTTGTAACCTGAGCATTATTAAGCTCGTGCTTGTCTTGTAGTTCGATTATTTTTGGTGTAGCTTCTTTAATAGTCATTTTTGAAATTTTTTTAATCTCTATTAATTCACCAATCGTTATTTTATAAAATTCTTTCATACTTGCTCCTTTTAAGTTTATCTTTTTCATCTTTGCTACCTTCTTTCATCTTTCTACCTCTACAGTTTTTTGTCTATCTTGTTGGCGTCTTCTTTTCTTTGTCCTGCGTTTAATAATCTCAGTGCCGTCCCAGTGATCCATATTACTATGTCCTCGTTTACCTCCTGAACCACCTTCTGTTTTTCTTTCTTTCATTCTATTTCTTCTCCTTACTTTCATAACCAGTTATACTATATTTTGTATCATCAAACGGTACTCTACTGCTGCTTAGTGTTATGCATTCCTCTTCTGCGTAATAACGTTTATACTCATATATTTTACTTTCTGCAGTATCTATACATACAAACTCAATACTTTTATTTACATGATCATTTAGAAAATGTTTTAATGCTTCCATTGTGCCTTTTTCTCCAGTATACAATGTAGCCATTTTTCCCCATCCTTGTCCAATCCAGATACGCTTTTTAGTTTCATGGCAGACTAATTCAAATGTTTGGCTCATATTTTCTCCTTTTTAAGTTTCTTCCCAATAATACCAAATACCTTTCTGCCCTTTTGGGCCAACAAATTCCTTCCTCGCTACACCACTTTTTAGTACTGTCATAATAACATTTTCAAACTTTGCACTATCAATATTTCTCCAGACAAGGTGCATTAACATCTTTTCAGAAATACTTTTATGACTTTCTATGATTGCTCTTACCTCTGCAACGTCAGCAGTAATATCACTTCTACCAACTGCACTAAAGGCTTTTCCCATTGTTCTTTCAACTTCTTCAAGAAGTGCAATTGCTTCTTGAAATTCAGGCCATTCTACTATTAAACTATTACCTTTAGCTGCAGTTAAAATAACAGCAAGCTTTATAATATAAAGTGGCTTTCTGGAATACCAGCTATGAAAAGCATAGTCAGTGCAAATTCTTTTAGGGTCTCTTTCTTCATACTCTTCATACCACTCAATCCATTTTTTTCTGCTATTAGAGGAATAGTTATACTCCCCTACAATCCTTGAAATTGCAGCAAGATCTTTTATTAACTTTCTTTTTATTTCTTCTGTTTCTGCAGACATTTCTGGAATTGGTACTTTATGTTCTTTATTCTCTGCCCAGATGTAAAGTGTTCTGGAAGTTAATCCTCCACCTATTGCTATAGATGGTAAACAGGATGCAAGACTCTCTGGTGTTGTTGCTCCTAAGAGATTAAAAAATACAGCTGGTGCAACATTAGAACCACTTCTCTTAGTTCTGTACTTAAAAGGTAATTCTTCACAATCGAAAAGGTCAGTTAGAAGAACTAGCATTTTTGTATTCTCTTTCTTCTGACCTAAAAAACTTTCAAGTTCCCTTGAAATTACTGAAAGAGAAGCGTGTTTAAAGATTGTTCCATCTTCTAACTGTGCGTCATCAGCACTTTCTTCTAAGTCCTCAAGAAGTGCTTCTCTTGTAATTACATCTGCAGAAGTAATGATTGAAGAGACTTCATTTAAAATTCTTGTGCCATATGAAATTGCTTGTGTTTTTCTACAGGTTCCAGGTTCTGCAACAAGTACTACATAAAGGTTACAATAGATTTTAAATCTACCAAAATTAAACCAGACTTTTTTTCTAAGTGCTGAAGATACCATTGAAATTCCTGTCCATTTGTTAAATATTTTAGCACTCTCTGTTTTTTCAGTATACTGCATGTAACTTTTAAACCAATTTTCTAATTCTCTTGCCATAGCTACAATCCTTATAGTTAAAGAGTCAATTTTTGACATTTTAATGTAATGTTAAATCTCCTCCATTTCTCCCCAGCTATTTCCGACACTAAAGTCGACATCTATAGTGTACTTAATACCATTAGTGCTGGTTAACTCTATTAACATTACATCCTTTAGCATGTCAATAGTTTCTTGCCTTTTTCCAAGTGGAGAAAATACATAGATTGCATCATGAAGCTGAAGAATTATTCTTCTTTCCTTTCCATACTTATAATAAAATCTTGATAAAGCTAAATTTAAAAGGTCACCAACTGTAGATTGTGGAATATAAGCATAAGCACTTCTTAAAAGACTGTCGTTGTAGCGGCCTAAAAAGCGGTGTTTTCTTCCAAAAAGATTAGTTAGTGTTCTTGAACTCTGTAATTGTTGCTGTATTCTTTTATGCCATAAGTGTAATTGTGGTGTAGTATTATGGAACTTTTTTAATAATTCTTTAGCCTCCTTTAAAGGTAGCTGTAATTTGTGTGCAAGTACTCCTGGGCCGGCATTATAGTTTGTAGCGTGTTTTACTACCTTACCTATTTTTCTAATTTCTTTAGTGACTTCTTCCATAGGTATTCCAAACATGGTTCTGGCAGTTAGTTTGTGAATATCTAAGCCTTTTTTCTCTCTCTCTTCCTTTGGAAGCCCGAAGCTTTGTTTAAAAATAGCTACACTCTTATGATCACTAATTTCATATGCAACTACTACTGCCTCTGCCTGCATGTAGTCAGCTTGGAGAAATTCATAGCCTTCAGGTGCAGTGTACATTGTTCTTGCTTTCTTTGGAATATTCTGAAGATTGCCGCTGCCATAAGGCAGTATTATTGATTTACTACTACTCCATCTACCAAAGGATTTAAATGAATCTTCTTCATCTATAACAAAGCCTTTATTTTCTCTTACCATAGTTGCACCTGTTACGTTGTAACTTGTATGCACTTTTCCTTCTGGGGAAGTTGTAATATCAATAAAGGTTTTAAGTTTTGATAGCTTTTTAACTTTTATTATATTGTTAAAAATAGGATTGTCAATAGTTCTTGCAAGTTTTGAAAGTGCTTCTTCGTTAGTGGTAAGTTTTCTTTCTTCAGATACGCTTTTTCTTCTTTTGTACTGTGGTTTTATCTTAAGATCAATATAAAGAAGGTTTGCAAGTTGCTGTGGGCTGTTAATATTAATAGCATCTTTTTTACTTTTATCCGCTTTGAAAATAACTTCTCTATTTAAAGTTTTTGATAATGTCTCTTGAACAGTGTTTAATTCTTCTTCAATTTCTACTAAAAGACTTTGTTGTTTTTCTTTATTTACTTTTAACCCCTGTAACTGCAACATTACACTTGGCTCTATCTGATTCATTTCATGGTTAAAAATATATTCAATTTCTTGTTTTTCAATTTCTGCCTTTAGAACCTTCCACACTCCGTAAGTATTAGTAGTATCTCCTGCGTTATAAAGTAATGAGTCTGACTGACTGGTGTGTTTCCAAGAAGGTACATTTAAACAAATGCTTGCAAGGTAAGCAAGACTTCTTGGATTCTCAGGCCAGCAAACGTGCGCAGCTACCATGGTGTCATAGTAGAACTTTGGGCAGTAAATTCCATGATGAAGATAAAGTACTGTAGTATCATAACTGCCATTTTGCATTATTAGCTCTTTAGTATTTAATACTTCTGTAAGATGCTGCCAAATTTCAAGCTCTTTATTTTCAGAGTAGACAGCCTTTCTATCCTTGATTAGTTCAAAAGCAACACCGTGAGTAGGGCTATCTGCAATACCCATAATGTCAATGTGGCTGCCAGGTTGTAATGTTTCAATATCAACTGCAATTGCCTCTTTGTGTTCATATAAAAGATAATTTAAGTATTCTATATACTCAAGCTTTGATATATTTGTAATTAAAGTTCTATCGTCTTTTGGAAGCTCTGGAGAGGTAGAATTTTTAACCGCTTTTCTGATATCTAGAACAGTAGTGAAAAATAATTTCCATTCATAATTTACTTTCTGTGGGTGGTAAGTTGGAAGGACTTTTTGCCCTGGGACTAATGTACTTTCATAAATGTAACCTCTTGCTTCAGTAATACTGCTATTACTAATTAATACTTGTGCAGCAATTTTACCAAGAGCAATTACAATGTTAGGTTTGTAAAAAAGTATATCTTCTTTTAACTTTTCTATATCTTTTAAAAGGATATCCTTTGGAATAGTGCACTTTGCATCTTTAAAATAGAACGCTATTTTATTCCCAGGTGGCTTTTCTCTTGCTACGTTTGTAATAAGACAATCGTGACGTGAAATTCCTGCACTGGAAAGTATTTTGTCTAAAGTACTTCCGGCAGGTGCGCCAGGGTGAAAAGGTTTTCCTGTTCTATTTTCCTGTTCTCCTGGAGCCTCACCAACAAGCATAATAGTTGCTCCTGGTGTTCCAACAGTATTGATAATCATTCTTTTTTCCTTTTTTAATTAAAATTAAATTCTATCACTTAATCTTTTTTATCCACTGCTGTTTACTTTTATGTTTAATTGCTTTATTTTTATATCTCATTTTATTCCTTCTTTTCAGCCTTTAACTCATCTTTACTATTCAATTCTTTTATGCCTACAACAATTATAAGAAATGAGAATGCAAAGGCCATCGTGCCTAATCCTAATGCTGCATATGCTGCTTGCCAAAACATAATACCTCCTTTTTCCTTTTAGTTAAAATTAAATTCTATTACATCTTGCAAAATTAAATTCTACTATTTTTCGCTCAATTGTTTTACCTACTCTTTCAGCAAAATATCGAATCATATTACTATCTCCTCCATGCGTAAAGCAGCGCTCAACCATATCACGATGAAGGTCAGTGCATATACGATAGGTACTAAACTCTTCATTACGGATAGGCTCTCTAATGTTAGTAAGTCGTGGAAGTATTTTATCAGTAGCATGGTTAGCAATAATTAAATCTTGCTCTAATGTATTAATTTTTTGCTTGAGGGAGTATATTTGCGATTCTCTTTTTCTAACTTCATTGTTATGGTATTTTCGAGATACTATAGGTATTTTCATGATTCTCCTTTTTAGTTATTAATCTATACTACGTTCTACTAAAGCATTATTATAACATTTTTCAGAACAGAAAAATTCAAAAAAAGTATCTTTATGTTCTATTTTTAGATAGTAAGGCTTGCTACAATATTTACAAGTTACCATTTTCTTTCCTTCCTTTTCTTTTTTTTTTTTTTTTTTTTTTTTTTTTTTTTTTTTTTTTTTTTTTTTTTGCTAATGTTTATCTAGTAAAATATTTATCTTTTGTTTTTGAATTAAAAGTATTCTCTTTAACTTTATCTATTAAAATATTTATCTTTTCAGTTTTTTCTTCTATAGTTTGTAGTAATACTTGAATATTATTTATTGTTGGTGTTTCTGATTTTATTGATTCTTTAATAAAAAACCAGTATTTACATTTATTAGCAAAAGGGATTAAATCAACAAGATGATTATCTCTTTCTACGTGAACATAAGCAGGCTTTCCAAGATATTTAGTATAAAGATAATAATTATCTTGATTTTTTTCTGCTTTTAAATCTTCTTGATTTTTATAGTATTTACCATCTTTTTCTGTGCAGTCCTCTTTATAGCAATCATAAGATTGCATTAAACATAGTTTATTATCTTGCCATCCTATTCTTGCATTAATATTATGCTTTAACCCTAATTCTTCAGCTTCTTGTTTTAATATTATTAAGTCTTCTTTGAAACAAATAAGTGAAATCATTTATTCCTCCCTATTTAAATAATCATTAATCTTCTTATTTCCTATTGCAAAAGCTTCCTTTGAATTATCACAACCTATTACCTTTAATTGTTTTTCCCTTCCTGCTATTAAAGAAGAACAGCTTCCTGCAAAAGGATCAAAAAGAGTGTTTCCTGGTATTGAAACTCTATCAAGAAGATTTACAAGTAAAGGTACTGGCTTTTCATAGATATGATCTTTGTTATTTCCTACTACCGCATTTTGAATAATATAATCAGGCTGTCCTTCTTTTACTATTTTTGCTTTAGCCTTTCTAATATAAAGAATCATTTCATAACTTGAGGATGGATAGTGTGTAGGTAAATTACACTGGCCTATGTTAGGTTTTATCCAAATTAGTGGTTTAATGTAAGCTTGCCAACCTGCCATTAAGAACATTTCTCTGATAGTGGTAAAATGTTCTGGAGCAAGAAAAATATAGCCATGAGCACTGTCTTTAGTAAAACGAAAACTTTCTTGAGCTAAGAAGTAATAAACTGCAAGACCTTTGTCTGTTGAATCAGTAAAGGAAAAGGTAGGATTACCCAAAATTGCTACCTTTTCATGTTCTATACCGTAAAGTGGGTCAGTTAGAAGAATGTTAATGGAAGAAGCCTTTAATGTAGGCATGAAAGTTAAAGAGTCAGTAAAGTGAAATTGCACTAAAGAATCTTCTTTTACTTCTTTAAGGTCATTTAATCCTGTAATTGCAAGATTTAATTTTTCCAGCCCTCTTGCAGCTTTCTTAATGGCACTTTTTTTCTTTACTTTTACTAACTCTGGAAAGACATCAATCATGTCAGCGTTTTTAATATCATTTATAATGGAACCTCTTGTCTTTCCGAGAAGTTCCGCAGTTTGGTCAAGTGTCCAGCCACCTGCTTTTCCAGAACCAGAAGTGCCATGTTCTTTTTGTTTTAAAAGATGGATGTCTCTAACAGCAAGGCAGTATTCTCCTGGGGTGAAGTTTTTTCTCTGAAAGTTTTCTTCAAGCTCCCTTATTCTTAGTTCCGTAGCTGTTAGAGTATCAGTAAATACACAAGAAATTTCTCTTTTTAAAAGTTTACACGCTTCAAGTCTTCTACCACCAAAGACTAAATGGTAATCTCTTGTTATACCTATTGGTTGAAGTTGTCCTATTCTTTTAATTGAACTAGCAAACTCTTTAATTTTACCTAAATCTTGACGATAGCGTTTTAGGTCTTCTTTTACTTTAATTTTTTCTGTCTTTAGTGTTATTAGTTCCATGGTTTCCTTTCTTTTAAAGATTGTCGAAAATTACTGGGGCTTTTTCCCTCAGCTCTTCTAAAAGTGGCATCATTAATTCTCTCATCTGCGGATGTGCTGCCTTTGCAGTTCTAAGTTTAAAGATGTGTCTCCACTCTCTTATGTTTGCAGTCATTATAATTTCTGTTTTAAGGGAGTTAGGCAGAACTGCTCTGGCTTGTTGGGGGGAATGACCAAAATTTAAAAGTGTTAAATAACTATCTTTTGCATATTTCATAGCATGAAACCAAGTACTTGCTTCTCTGTCTGTTCCTTTTGTGTCAATGTAATCAGCAAAATATCTACCTTCTTTAAGATTAATCCAAGGAGGAATGATAAAAGTAACTTTGTTTTTATAATTACAGTACCTTGTACTTTCTTGACTAAAGGATGCAAGTCTATGTCTGATAAGTTCATGGGAAACTCCCCTGTCGCAGATGAACTTTATTGTAATATTTGCATGTTCTATAACACTGTGATGTCCTGATTTAATAATTTTCTTTATAAAGTTGCTATAAGAGTTAGGAGTAATCTTCTCTTCTGACTTATAACAGACTCTTCCTATTTCTTCAAGTGTTTGAAGGATGTTAGGTTGACTGTATAGTATTTTATATTTTGGTCTTATTAATAACATTCTTTCACCTTTATTTAACTAACCCCAATTTTTTAAGCTGAAGTAACTGGTCTACAGAAACAGTAATAAATTTATCTTTCTTTGTTTCTTTTACCTTTTTACCTTTTGCCTTCTTTGCTTTTAAAGGAGTAAGTAAGTCAATATTTCTTCTTTGGTAGTAGGAAGAAAAAAAGACAGCTTGTTCTTCTTGTGATAAACTTTTAAAATCAGTTATTAGTGTTTTTAGCATTTTTTACCTCCTTATTGCCCTTTGTGTCCGGTGTATTTATTTGTTATGTTTATATCTTTCGGTAGCTACCATCTATGATTACATGCCCACCGAATATTAGATCAACTTTTCTTTCAAGTTTATCGAGTTTGTTGAGAATTTTTTGGAGCATTTTATCATGATCATTTTCCTTTTTTACCTCGCTCATAGGAAAAGTCTTAACTACGATTGCTGGATTCCGTTGTTGGAGTATTGCAATCTTTTCTGTCAGTTCTTTGACGTCTAACTGGTCCAAATTTGTAACCTGCATGCTGAATCTCCTTTATAGATAACATCCCAAATCACGGGCACCGCTGTTTGTGGTCAAGTGCATTTTTAGGTTATATTCTTGTTATTACCAGTTCGTGTATTCCATGCTTCGATAGCTCTTTCTTTACCCTCATAACCAAAGCCGCCCTCAGGCATTATTTCTCCATGACACGCATCATTAAGGCAGCCAATACAAAAACAGCCAAAACAAAAGCGATCATTCATAGGCCACGGCTTAATTATAGCTTTTCCGCCGCAAAACGGGCATGGTTTTAATTTTACCATTACTTTCTCCTTTTTGATTATTATTGTTGTTGTTTTCCTCCTTTATATTCTTAAAGTTGGTAGGAATCCGGCTGTACCTCTGATTTTTCGGCTGGAACACCAGCTCCCTTTCGCCTTGTAGCTTTCGATAGCTACCCACCGTATCCTACTGCAGGAATCGAACCTGCCACTTTAGTATTAACTTATTCCTCACTACCTCTTATAAGCGCAGTGATTTCATTACTAAGTTCATCAAGGTAAGTCTTAATATCTACCTTTGCAATAACAGGGATACCAATCCACTCACCCTCTAAAATACTCTTTGTAATTACAGTTCTGGAGTTTAAAGAAATTCCAAGAGCATCTCCTACTTTCTTAGCGTTGTTGATTTTCCATTGCCTTTTAGTCATAACTCCGCTTTTAATTAAAGCTGTATTATCGCCAGGCTTTGGAAACCAGACATTATATTTTAAAGTCATACCATTTACATTAGTAGTGCCATCAGTCAAGACACCATCATTGTCATTGAAAGTTACTTGGAATGAAAGTCTGGTATTTTCAAAAGTAGCCTCTGTGATATGTCCGAGGTAGTTACCCTTTATCATAAGTGGTGTTGCTTTGTATTCATCTTCAATGTCAAAGTCTACTTCTATTTCTTCATTTGTATTATCTTCAGTCATTTTTTAGTTTCCTTTTATTTGTTTTGTTATATTATATCTACAAGCTCTAAGTTTTCTTCAAAATACTTCTTTGCTACATACCATTGATCTTTATGGTTCTTTGGGTTCCTGGCTATCATTCCACCCTTTTCTAGTGTGTCTACAGTAGCAACAGATACTTTACTTAAATCTTCTCCTGGAAGATAAGGTCGCATTTCTGAAAAACCCTTTCTGGTATACTTTTTAAATTCATTCATTTTCTTCTCCCTTTCTTTTCAGTTAAAATGTCAATTTTTGACTTTTATCTTTAAATTACACCTCCTTTCTTAATTGCAGATAAGAAGTCTTTATAAGTATTTGGAATAAAATCAGGAAGCTTTCTTTCTATTCCTGATATTAAACTCCTGGCTTTGAAAAATCCCTTTGTTACAGTTTGAAGAGTAAAAGTTGTCTTTCCCTGAATTGTTTTAGCCTTGGCATAATAAACTTCTTTAAAATAACCAGGAATCTTTTCACTTAAATCTCCTGTTAAAAGAGGATCTATTTTAAGAACAGCTCCAGTTGTGCTATTTGTAGTTACCTTTAAATGAGCAGAGATTAGAACATTACAAGGAAAAGTTAAAATTCTTCTTAGCTTTGGAGCAATCAAATTCTTAACAATTTGATAGTGTACATTCCAAACTGGGCCATTATTATCTCTTTTTGGATCTAATTGTAATGCTCTCTCCATTGCAAGATCTATTAATGCAGTAGTACTGTCAAGAATGACAGTTTTATACTCTCCTGCCTTTACTGCCTTTTCTACCTCTCTAAAGTCTTTTTCAAAAGCTACCCAACCTTGCGGGCTGAAAGGATACTGACTATAGTTAAAATCCTTTCCTTGGTAGCCTTCAATATGTTGGTCTAAGTCGAAGATGTATCCAGGTGTTGGAAAGGTAGAGAAGAAGGAACTTTTTCCACTGCCAAAATCGCCAACTACCAGTATTTTAATATCTTCATTTAGAACTTTTACTTCTTTAGCATTCTTCATCTTTCTCCTTTAGTGCTATGAATTTTACACCTTTTATTGTTGTTTCATATTTTGCATTGCCACTACTACTGAAGGGTTTAAAGTATAAAGGAGTATTAAAGATAGTAGCAATAGTTTTTAAGAATGAAAGTTTAACTTGACAGTTTTCTAAAGATATATCTATAAGCTGAAATTGTTTATAGTGTTTAGCAAACTGTCTTTGCATCTTTACTAATTCTTCTACTGTTCCTTTAGTTTCTTTAATGTTAATCATAATTTCCCCTTTCTTCTATTTCAATAACAGCATCTTCTTTTACAGTTTTAAGAACGTCCCAAGGTATTCTTTCTTGATAACCTTCTGTTATTTCTTTTCCTGGGGAGACATTCTGTTCGCAAAGATTCATAAATTTACACCTGCCATATTGGTAGCAACTGTCAAAATACTTAGGAAAGCAGTTACTTTCAATGCACTTGGAAAGTGATTTTGCAGTAAAAAGAATAGATTCTCGCCAATAACAAATGTCTTCATGAGAGAAGATCTGCGGAGGTCTAGTAAAGTCAATAGTTAATTTACCATATTCTCCATCTTTTTTCTTTCTACTTGTAATTTGGTGTAGTGTAGTGAGGTAACCCTCTGGGATTTCAAGATCTTGAGATGTTTCTTTTAGAGCGTAAGAATAGCCAATAATTTGCGGGCTTTTTTGAATTCTATCAGTTTGTTGCTTTAAGCTATAACCAGAAGTTTTAAATTCATTACCCCAGATTACACCATTTAACTTAATTTTTAAATCTATTTTTCCAGTGAAATAAAAGGCAAATCCTGTGTTGTCAGTAATCTTAATTTTAAACGCCTTCTCTGGCGAGATTACCTCTAAGAAGCCTGCGTCACTGGAAAAGTGATTGAAATAACTAGTTAATGAGATGATGAGATTATGTAGATTTCTGTAATCTTCATAAAAGCTGTCAAAAAGCGCAGTTTCTACATCCCAAGTCTTTTTAGTATGCAGAATGGCAGATTTTACTGCTTCTCCGTCTCTTGTCCAGCCTTTTATTCTTATATATTCATAGTAAGCTTCTAAACCTGCGTGGAAACAAGTACCATAACGAAGGGCACTACTTCCATAAACACTTTGAAGATTAGCAATATATTCGTAATAGTACTTTTTTGGACAGGAGATAAATGTACTTCTTTTTGAGTTGTCAAGTTGTAGTAGTTCCATTTATTTTTCCTTTTCATTGTAGTTTATTATTTTTATTTTAGTTTTGCTCTTGCTATTGCTATTGCTTCAATAAAGGCTTGAACGCGTAATTTTTTATTTTTTATTCTTGGTTGTTGTTTAAGCTCTTCAGTTGCTATATACCATTCATTAAATATTGCTTTTGTTTTTGCAAAGATTATATGAATAGGACATAAATTCGGTATCTGAAAAGTAATCCCACGGTAATTTCTAGTTTCCTCTGTTCTTTTATATGGAATAGCCAAAAGATTAAGTGTAGATATTACTATACCTATAGTTTCATCTAACATAACTATATCTATGTCTGAATCTTTAGTAGGAATACCAAAAACTGTAGAACCTGTTACAAAAAAAGTTTTATTCATTTTCCTTTTCATTTTTTTATTCCTTTTTCGTTTTAATTTTTTAATTCATTTTCATTTTATTTAGTTTTAATTTAATTACTGAAAGATGCAGGATTTGAACCTGCATAGTAAATACTGAATTAATTATTCAGTACCTTACCATTCAGCCAATCTCTCAGTAATACTTACTTGCTTTACGGTAGCAGTAGCAACTAAGCTATTGTTAGTTGGTTGTACTATTTATTATTAGTGCAAGTAAGTATTTAATTCTTGGCTTTTAAGTTTACACTGCAATACCTAAAGAGGTAAGTAATGCCCTTGCAGCTTCCTGTTCTGCATCTGAGAGGTTGGACAAATTATCCTTAATTGTTGATAACTCAACCTTTGGAGTTCCAGGTTTTCTAATTACCCAGTTACCATCCAGCATGCCCTGCCAGACTTTTTCTAGTGTTGCTTTAATCAATTCTGGATCAGTGATTCCAGCAACTGCGTCTCCAAGCCTATGAGAAAGGGCCACTGTTGGGAGAAGTTCCTGAATTTCAGCTGGAAGCTCTGCCGGAGTAAATGTCATTGTCTCACCATCTACTATTTCAATTTTTAAAGTTCCTACTACTGTTAGATCTTTTTTAAGCCTTCTTGCTCTTGCCATCTTTTTATCTCCTTTTTAAATTACTGTTTCTATTTCTGTCTCTACTATCGTTGGTGAAGATTTCTTACTCTTTCTTGCCGTCTTTTAACTCCTTTCTTTTATTGTAGATAAACTTTTCAATAGCCTCTACTAATAATACTTGCTGTGTTTTACCAGTCGTTATTGTTAGTGACTTTAAGCTGTCTGCTAACTTATTTGACAAAACACATTGAATATGCCTTTTTTCACTAACATTTGCCAAAATTTATTCACCTCCTTTTTGTTTTATTGTTTAATGATGTAATAATATAATAAAATTATGGTCATGTCAATAAAAAAGCACATAGCTGGTAAATTAATTATTTAACTGCTTTTATTATATTCCCTATATGTATAAGAAATATACGGTTTTTGGTCAGGAAGGTATCCAGGGTGTATAATTTTGCATCTTTCAACAAACTCTACCCAAATGATTTTGCTGAACTTTTATTAGTGCCTCTTATTAAAACTTTATGCCAAGCAAACCATTTTTCCCATTTATTATCTTCAGACCATTGCATTTTACCTCCTTATTTGTTATCTTGTACTCTATTTTCCTTCCAAAGAATGTAGCCTAATGTTCCTTTAGTTATAGCATAAGGAATATTCCCTTTTTTAAAATGTCCTGCCCAAGAGTGAAGAATTTTAATTTCTTGCCCTGTCCTTGCAGGCTTAGTAAAATCGATAAGTAGTCTTTTTTCCTGTAGTTTTAAAATTTCCTCTAATTTAAAGGCTTCTACTACTTTTTTATTTGCTATAAGGGTTGTTGGTATTTTTGTTAATGCTTCTTCTTTTAAAACTTTTTCGTTATTCATTATTTCTCCTTTGTAGTGTTTCTATTTTGGTAAGGTATTTATTAGCATTAAGATCAAAATCTGGTGCAACCCATCTGTCAGAGTGGCAGAGTTTTCGTATGGCTTTACGAGAAGCTAATAATGCTTTATAGTAGCCTTTCTCTTCTATCGTTTTTTTACGGTTAAGTTGTGTTATTTCATCTCTCATTGTATTTTTAAGTTTTATTAAATCCCTTCTTACAGATAACCATTTAAAAATACCTCGTTGTAGAAGTACCTTGTATATAAAATTAGGGTCTATATCTGGGTACTTTGTTATTATATCATTAACTACATAAGATGGTTTATTTTGTTTAAAGCTCCATATTGTCTTTTTATTACATTGCATAGTTCTTCTCCTTTTATTTCTGTTAGTGCTTCTTTTGTTAGAACTTCTTTGTTATTCATTTATTAGTTCTCCTTTATATAAAGTTATTTGCTCTTCTCCTGGACGTAAAGAAAATCCAGAAACACTGTATATAATTTGATATTTTGGTGTTAAAAAACCTTTATTATACTTACTACTTATATGTATTGCCTCAATTTGACCTATACTAATTGTATTTGAGGCAGGACTAAATGAAAAATTATTCCGCATTTGAACAATGTCATGAATTTTGTATTTAGGTGTTATCATTATTATTCTCCTTTTCTTTCCTTTAGATTACCTCAACTGCAACTGCGCAGTCAGGAATACCCTTTTCTGTCCTTGTTAACTCATGCTTTACTTTTAATTCCTTGTTAATTAAAGTATCTCTTTCTTTCCAGAGTGTTATTCTCTCATTATGAGAGAGTTTCCCTGCACCTACTTTAAAGGAAACTTCTTCATCCTTTGCTCTTACTAAGAAAGAGCCTATCATACCTTTGGGTTCGCCAGTTTTAGAAATTGCTTCTATTACTGCAGTAATAATGTAAATATCTTCTTCTGTAGGCTTAAATTTAAGTAAATTTACACTTCTTTTAAATGAGTAAAAGCCATTATTATTTCTTAAAACTGCACCTTCATATTTATTTTTTATGAGTTTAGAAGCAATAGGTAACCATGTATCTTTAGTTACTTGCCAGGAAGGAGAAATTTTAAGTGGGGTAGGTGTACTACCAGAAGTTATAAAAGCTTCAATTCTTTCAAGAGCAAGAAGTCTATCACTTTGAATAATAGAAGGTAATTGAATATCGTAGCTGTGGTACTCTAAAAGGGCAGAGTCAGGATTTACCTTTACTTTCCTATTAGCCGCAGAGTTAATTCTACCTTGGCTCCAGCCATGCTTGTAAAGTTCTCCGTCAAAAGGAAAGCCTTTGAATTTTTCTATTACTTTAGTAATATGTTCTAAGTACTTAAATTCATTACCATAACTGGAAAGAAGTACTGGCTTTCCATGAAACCACTCTACCCTACAACGCTCTCCTTTGAACTTTGGCTGAAGAGTGAAGGTAGCACCTAATCGGTTGATTCTACCAGGATCTACTGGGTAGGCTAACATAATGTTTTCTCTTTGAGGTCGTAAGCTTGTCATCTTTTATTTTCCCTTTTAATTATATTATAGCACTATATTGCTTTTTATACCATTTTATTTTAGTCTCTTCACAGTCATAAAGCATATTTTTACAGTTTACTATATTATTCCAATCTTGTAATGTTCTATTACTTTCCTCTTTATTAAGTAATTCTTTTAATTTTGTTTCATGAATTATTTTAATCTTTTTAATATTTAATCTATTTAAAATATCTTTATTTATTTGTAGTATTTCTTCTGTCATAACTTACTCCCTTTTATTTTTAAACTACGCACATCCTTCACAGCATCAATAACATCATTTTTAACTCTTCAGGAAAGTTTCTGGAAAATTATCTATGCCCCAATCGTCAGTGATAATTTCTCTGTTATCATCATTTTCTGTAATATATATGCCACCCCCCCCCAGAAATAAGACAGTTCTCTGGAAACTTCCATTCTTTATTATTAATAGTAACAGCTAATTCTCCTTGGCATAGAGTAGGGTATTATCCAGTGTATTGAATTGTAATATCTGTTTTCATATTTTTCTCCTTTCTTTTTAACTAAAAATGTCAAATTTTGACATTTTAACTATTTAAAAGTACCTTAGTTACTTCTCCATCCTTTGATTTTTTAAAAGCAATATCTCCGTTAGATAATTCCTTTGAAAGAATTACCCAAAATTTACTATCTTTGAAAGTGGGTTTTACTTTTAACTGGTCAATACTATCTGAAGAAATTTCATTTAAAATTACTAATTCTTTTCTAAACAGTGTTAATAGTTTAGAAGTCTCAGCCTTTGTGCCACAAGGTAAGAATAGTTTTTCTCCTCTTTTAAGTTCAAGAGCTTGAAAAATCCAGGCAACTGCAGTTTTTCTATCCATTGTTTCTTACTCCTTTTTAACTATTTTAAATTTTAATTTTGGATTATAAGAAAGTTGAATTTTAAACTGCTTTTTAGTAGCATCTGTAATTGCAGTAATTTTAATTCTATTTGCTACTTCTAAATTGGAGGCCTTTAACAGAGACTTCTGTTTATAAAGTCTTGTTCTAAAGTTCTCCCTTTCTTTAAGTGTAGAGAAGTTTACTTCCACTGCATCTTCTGTATTTTCTTCAAGAACTAAAAGTACAGTTCTGTCAAAAATTTCTTCTACGTTATTTTTCATCTATTTACTCCTGTTACTATATTATAATAATTTAACTGCGTTACTTCTCCTTTTATTTTTAACTATCTTCTTTTCTTCTACCTTTTTATGGTAGTAACAAAAAGTAGCAGAATCTTCTTTCCTTTGCTTTAGCCAGGTGTAATTTATATTACTAAAGCAGGTTGAATAGTGCTGTACTGCTTTTACTGGTAATTCTTTATCTATACTATCATAGGCAATTTCATAGCAATTTACCTTCTCACATTCTTTCATCTTTTCTCCTTTTGTTTCTTTGTATTAAAGAGTTACTATAATTTTTTATCTTTTCTCCTTTAAGTATTTATTAATAATCTCTTCCTTTGAAAGGTTTTTAAGAAAGTTTTTACAATTGTTACAGGTAAGAACAATTCTTTCTTCTTTCTTATCAGGAATTAAAGGAAAAAAGAATCTATTACTTTTTAATCCTCTATTTTTATCCTTTTCCATCTTGAAGTAAACAAGAGTTTCTTTTCCACAGGTTTGGCAGTAATTTGTAATTTCTAAGCTGTAAGGTTTTAATTGTCTTCTTTTACAACTGCGCTTTTTTGCAAGGGGTTTTACTATTACTTCAATTTGTAATTTTCTTAATGTTTTTATTTCTTCTTTTGTTAGTTGATTTGGTTCTATTGTTATCTTTTTCATTTCTTTTCATTCCTTTCTATGATAGTAATTTACTATCAAGAACAATAACTATAAAAGTAAATATTCCTGCAATAAGAACTATTACTCCAATTATTTTATCTATTAATTTAAACATTATTTAATTCCTTTTCTTAAGTTCTATTCTTCTATTCTTTTTAAAGGTTTACTTTTACCTTTTTGGCAAAGGTAAAAATTATTATCTTGAATATTAATAGAACTTCTTAGTTTATAAAGTAGTCTTACTATTTCCTTATAGATTGGAAAAAACTTCTTTTTGTTTTTTTTTTGTTTTCATAATTTACTCCTCTTTGTTTTTTATTAGTTTCATAATGTTATTTTCCTTTTTACAGTGGAATTAGTACAAGTAAAAAAGGGCACAGACTTAAAAAAGCTGTGCCCTTTCTTTTATTCATACCCACTCATGCCGCCTGTTACTTTCTACTGTACCACAAAAGCCAGGAGTATTCAATTCATTGTGTACTATTTGCCAGTTCAAATCATACTGCATTAGCAGTCCTTTCTTTTTAAGATAAATCTCAGCATCTGTAGGCTGCAACCGTTCTACTCGACTGTCAAAAACTTCCCTTTTCCACAATGCTTTAACAGCTTGATCGTATGTTGTCCAACTGCCCAGATTCATGTCTCGCCCATTGATTCTTATTAATGGGTTATACCTACCTTTACTATCTTTATATATTCTGTCCATTTCATCTCCCTTTTTAAATTAGTACTCCTTCTCTTAGTTATTATGCAAAGAGTAATTAAAAATTTTTCATGTTGTTACTTTCCTTTTATATAGTAAGATTTTCACTTTCAAGAACTAAAATATGCTTAAGTTTAATAAAAGCTATGTGTATTTGAGTATAAGTAGAAGAATTACTACTACAATTACCATGTATTAAGGCGTAAGGACAATTATTGCAGAAAGCATTAAATTGCAGGCAGAAGTAACAATGATTTGAAGAAATAGGTAAGGATAATAAAAGGTTTTTTAACGTTCTATTAGTTTTCTTTGCTAAAATTGCACTATACTTAGAATAAGTTAAACGACTTTCCAGATAAAGAGAAATAATATGTTCTTTTATTACTTCTTCTTTATATTTTTCTCCTCTGTAGTAATTTTTTAATGTGTCTAAAAGTTTCTCTTTACTCTTTTCCGCATTCTTCAAAGTATTCTTATTTTCAATTATTTCTAAGGGGAAAAGAGTAACTAACTCAATAAGATGTTTCTGTTTAGCTATAATTACTTCTTCTACTATTGTAGCTTTTTCTAAATTTTCTTGGTAAGTGTTAAAAGTATCTTGATATTGTTTTTTAGTTTTTTCTAACACTTTATTCATAATTTCATCTCCCTTTTTAAATTAGAATTAATGTAAGTAAAAAGGATAGAGCTTTCACACTCTATCCTCGCCTTAATTATTTACTATCTTTAATTAGTTGTAGTATTTCTGCAGCATCAGCATAAGCAGGATTTTCTTTTATTAATCTTTCTCTTTCCTTTACTATTGTAGTTATTACTGCTATTAAATTTATATTACTATAGTCTGATAACATATTGCAGCATTTTTCTATAGTCGTTAAATGCTGACATGCCCACTTTGTATAAAGTAAATGTAATTTTTCATTTCTTTTTTCTTCTTGCATAGTTTATTACTCCCTTTCTTTTAGTTAATAATAAAGACTAACAAAATGTCAAAAATTGACATTATTGCTGGTTAAAATCCAGTGTTTACTTACATTATATTATATCATTATGGAATTATGGTGTCAATCGTTTTTTCATGTTTTTTGTGTATTAGTGCTATTTTTTATGCTAAATGGTTGAAATCATTACATTTATTGTAAAAAATATCATTTTTTGTCATCTGTCACCTGTGTTTTTTACGTGATAAAAGATTTATTGAAAAATTTAATATTATGGCATGAAAATTGCAATGAAAGGGCTTTTCATGTCATTATGGTAGTATTATTTATATATATATATATCATTAATTAATGTAAGAACATTCTAATACTATGGCACGATTCTTGCATGCCTTACTATGTAGTATAAAAAAAATATATAATAAAAAGAGATAATAAGAAAAACATGGAGAGTTTGGCATGATTCTTGCATAGTGCAAATTTTGTGCCATAAAGTGAAAATTTTTGAACTATTTTTTCACGTTTCTAAAAATACAGGGAACAGGTGACACTTTTGGTTAAAATTGTCAATTTATGTAATAAAATCAATGGTTTATGTTTTAAAAATGTACTAATGCACGGATGATAGTGAAATACAGGTCTGTCAATTTATGTAATAAAATCAATGGTTTAAGGCATAAAATTGAGTATTCTCTGGTATAGAAGACCGAAAAGGTCTAAAAGTCTAAAATATGGCTTAAATCCCATTTAAGGGAGAATTAAAAAAGGCATATCATGGCATTAGGTAAATAAAAACATGGCATTTTGCCCTACCACAGAAGGCAGAAAAGGCCACACAAATAAATGCATGACCTTTTTATTCAAATTTTCAAATAAATTATTTAAAAGTTTTTTCAGCTATAGAAATTGCAATATTTCTTTCCATTCCACCATTTACCATCTGCTCAACTAATTCATTAACTTTCTTAGCCTTTAAAGCTAATTTTTCTTCAGGTGTCAATTTTTTCCTTCCTTGTGGAAGAAAGTCACTGTCTTTATTAATAAAAAGCTTAAAACGTTCAACTATAGCATTCTTTCTTTCTTCATAATCTTTAATCCCTGCTCCAGAGTCACTACAAGCTTGCTTAATACCATAAATGAATACATATTGATCAATCTTACTTAAACTTTCATAGCACGTATCTTCAAGATACAGCGTTGTTCCTTCAAGGCTTAGTGTTAATGTTTCCATGTCAAGAGTCCATTTAACTCTTTTAATTTTTGGTTTATTTTCCTTTACTTCAATTACTTCAATTTCATTTTCAAGATTTTCCATGATTTACTCTCCCTTTTCTTTTTAAAGTATTAATAAGTTAAACATCTATGCCTTTTATCTCTAAGATCAATTTCAAACTTTCTGTTATTATTAGTTCTTACTGCCCAGACATTACCTGGGTAATCCTTATTTAACCTTACAAGGCAAGCATAATAATTATCATAGCTACACGTTGTCATTATTTTTTCTTTCTTGCATTTAATATTTATTACCATATTCTTACCTCCATTAATTAATAGTTAAAAGAAACTCCGTTGTTATTTAATTTAACTATAATACTTAATAACTAACTTGTCAAGAACTATTTTAAAATAAATTAAAATAATTAACTATAAGAACTATTAGTTAATAGAAATAGTGTTATCAGGTAGTAGGTTGTTGTAATAACATAATATCATAATGTCATTACATTATAACATTATGATAACATTACATTATAACAGTACTACATTACAACATTACTAATTACTGCATTAAACAGCTACAACATCATTACTACCAACTATCATGTCAAGTACTACTATTAAAAGAGACCCCACCAGACCCCTTGGGGAGGGTGGCTGTGGTATGACTGCCCCCTTGTGATACAAAAGCAAATTTTATAGTTCAGATTAAAATTAAATGGAAGAAAAGAGGACTTTCCTTGACATCTTGGTTTTTTATTGTTATTCTGTAATTAAGGAAATGTCAATTTTTGACATTTTAACTGCATTTAATAGCTGAAGATTATGACACTAAAAAGAAAAGAAGATATAGATTTAGATGTTGTTTATGACCTTGTAGAAAGAGGAGCTACACGGCAGGACATAGCAGAAACTTGTGATTGTTCTACAGGAATGCTATCTAAAAGACTGGCAGATATTAGAATTAAACAGGGTCTTTTAATGGAATATAGAACTCTTCAAACACTTGAATTGACAGAACTTCAAGCTAAAATTTTAGACAATATTACTGAGGATAAGATTGAAGAAGCAAGTTTAAAAGATCTTGTTTATGCCTTTAAGATTTTAAAAGATAAAGAATTAGTATCTGATGGTAAACCAAATGAGATTAAAGGATTAGTATCTTATCTTATAGAGATGGAAAAGCAGGAAGTAATTAATGTTACGCCTGCTGTTAGTACAAGCAAAGACACAATCACAGATGCCAATACAATGCCGAATCTATAAAAAAGGAATATCTTTAAATGGGGTTTACATGGAAAGAACTTGGTAGTTATTTTATAGGTGTTACTGGAATAGTATATAATAAGTTTATATGTTTCTGTGCAGGTTTAACAGATATTTTTGCTCTTGCTATTGTAGTAGTTACTTTCTTTTTTATAACTATTCCACATGCTGTTGAAATTATGGAGAATAGAAAAGAGAAAAAGAAAGAATGATTCTAAATAGGATGGAATTATGAAATATTCAAAAGGGTATAAATATCAACTTGAAGAAATGCTGATAGTAAAGACTACTATTTATCCTGATGAAATTATAGATTATTCAGGTATAAGATTACTTAATACTGGTATTCTTATATTGGCAAAAGGCTTTGCTTGGGACGGTGCAAGTGGTGCTATTGATACTGAGAACTCTATGAAAGCAGCTTGCTGCCATGATGCCTTTTATAAACTTTTAAGACAAGGATTGTTAGGACTAAGTTACAGACCTCTTATTGATCAA